>VSSQ01000204.1_pt1 | contig 73293 bp, 47 predicted proteins | sample 4763081 | NCBI WGS metagenome assembly VSSQ01 (sample SAMN12137344, study PRJNA551015) | bioreactor metagenome | isolation source: SDC9 anaerobic chlorinated ethene degrading culture | place: USA: Knoxville, Tennesee | collected 2015-01-01
GGGATAAAGGCGATATCCTCCTTCGGAAACAAAGCTTTGTACAAGGGAGAAACTGGAAGTAAACCATGTTTCGGTTTCATAACCAGCCCTGAAATCCATCATATTAACGTGTGCTTCTTTCGAAGCTTCAAATTCTCCCAACCTTACATCTTCCGGGTGTCCTTCGCGATATTTACCGCTCGGATCAATCCAATATCTGTGTGTTCCGCCGGTAATCCAGCCACCCTCCATAATGATTGGTCGTTTGAAGTTCCATGCTTTGGCAAAGTTCTTCTCCCAGGTTTGGTAATAATCAGTCATACCGAAAGCATCTTGTCTGAGGCTATACCCTTTGCTGATCGCCAAATTCAATAAGGTAGCGCTGTTCTCGTTGGCTGCCCCCCAGCTTGACGGATGACCTACTACACGGTGATAATTGATAACCAAAGGTACTTTTGTGAAGTTTTTACTATATAAATCAGTAACCCATTCAAAAACTTCCAGTTTAAGTTTTTCTGTATTCTCGGTAACTTTTTCGCCTACACTTTCGTATATCACATTATGTGCTTCTCCCCATTTACCCAGACCATAAGCATCAATAAACGCTGTGCGGTCCGGGTCGTTGAAGTCCTCAGCCAGCGCTTCGATAAATTTAGTATAGTATTGTTTGAAAACCGGATCCTGAGGGTATGGTGTTCTTCTGGTCGGATAGTTTGCATCCTGCAAATAATACTTAGCTCCGGCATTGAACACCCATTCGGGCGTATTCATTCCCTGATCACGTCCGTCAACCACAATACGGAAAGCTATCGGCAGACCTCTCCGCTCTGCACCCTTGATTAAGTTTCCCAATCTCGAATTCGGATCTCTCCAGGTATACACGCCATCACTGGGATTGAGCGAAGACCAGCTAGTACGGATATAACAAGCCGATGCATAATCACTGACTTTAACCGTTTTAGCTATATCAGAAACCCAGAATTCCGTATCCCAATAGGATTCATTAGCATCGCGGGCAGCATACATCACCCAACCGTTCAAAGGATTTTTAAGCACCTTGGTTTTATTGTATTTCAACTTCACCAGTGTTCCCGTTACATTGCCCTCATCAGGCAAATCTGTTGAGCAGGAACAGGCCGCAAAACACAAAAAAGTAACAAGAACACTAATAATCATCAAATTACCATTCACACTTATCTTATTCATAACTTAAAGAAATTTATAATAACTATAGATTGTTTCAGGAAAAATATTGCCGTACCTGCCACTCATCAAACATCATCCCGATACGGCAATATTCTTTGTTTTGTTAGATCCTGCTTATTTTTTCTTGGCCAGGATGGTCTTATTCCTCAAATCGAACACAATGAAATTGGTTCCTGCAGGAAGTTTGTAATAAGAGTTACGTGTTTCACCATCATAGCCTCCATGCAATTCACCTACTTTGTCCAACGCGAGTGACAGATTTTGTCGTTTACCTTCTGTAGTCAGAGGATTAGTAAAGCAATACGCGGTATTTCTGAAATCGCTCTCACCGTACACAACGAATTTCACACCATCACCACTGGTCAGAGCAGCTCCCTGATAAATAAGCACCTGAGGGTCGGCCAAACTTACCGAACAATTACCTTTCCACCAACCCCAGCCGGTTCCACCACCAAACAACCACAATTCAGAAACAGTAGTTTGTACTTCTTCTGTACCTTTTAACCATGTAACAACAGCAGGTTCAAGCGCTTTAGCAGGTGAGTAAATGGTAACTTCTGAATTCTCAAAATCTACAACAACACGATATTCACCTGCTGTTGTAATATTCCATGCAATACGATCATCTTCTTGCTGTACAGCTTCTGCCTCTCCATCCAACAAAGTACCTTCACCGTCTTTAGGAATCATATAATATTGTTTATCTCCGGTTGTAACCAAAGGCATTACCAATTCCCCGACTTTCAGATTAACTAATGCTGCATATTTGTTTTCATTCTCTATGGTCTTACTTAGTTCAATTACTGCATCATTCAATGAACTTCCGGATAAAGTTACTTTCTCCGGCACCGGAATTTCCTCTTTTACAGCAGCAACATTAACAGTCACTGTACGAACTTCGGGGGCTTCGAATGTAGAACCGCCTTCCCATTGGGCTACCACCCTGAATTCAAGTTTCAGAGGTTTGGTCAAAGGGACACTCCATCTGTCAACCATCCAGTTATACAATTGTTCGGAGGTAAAACTCCTGCTGAACACTCCTTCATCTTCTGAATTAACGATCGCAGTAGAAGTACCGAAGTTATTTCCGACAACATCCAGTTTTGTTGTATAGAATACCATATTGTCTCCCGAAACCTCTCTGGCCTCAGTCCAGTCGAACGTTAAGATAAACTCTCTGGGATTATCCAAATCAATGGCAATACTGTCAGCAGAAGCAGTAAGTACCAGTTTCTCTTCGACCTTCGCGATATCCTTTATTTCGTTGTCGCATGCACTAAAGCTTATTCCGACAAACAAGAAAGGCAATACCTTATATAAATTTATTATACTTTTCATGTGTTTAAATTTTATTTCCATTATTTATCATATCCCGGATTCTGAGGGAATTCGGCATCACGGTTAGCGTCGATTATAGATTGAGGAATAGGCCACAGCACATCATTCTCAGTAATCTTATCTTTTATACTGGTATTATAAGCTTTAACCCTGTCTACCAGTTTTCCGGTACGTACCAATGTGAAGCGGCGGCTTTCTTCACCTACCAATTCACGTATACGTTCATTGAGTAATTCATCCATGGTCATGTTAGCAGCGTCAATATCAGGAGCTCCGGCACGCCGACGTACTTCATTGACTGCATTAGCAGCTTTTTGCGGATCATTCTGCCCCAGATAAGCTTCAGCAAGTAACAAATAGGTTTCAGACAAACGAAATTTCATCCTGTCCCTGTAACTTCCGGTAAGACTTAGATTTTCTACACGTCCGTAAAAGAATTTGGTCAATGCAGGGAATAATTGCTTCGTCGAGAACCAAGTTTGCTCCGTTATATTACATTTTTTACCATACAAGGAGGCATTGCTTGTATTGTTATAATACCAGTTACGTTTGATATTATAATTTGAATTACGTATATCATTCGCATGAAAAATACCCGGAACATTGCCATCTGCATTAGTGCCTCCGGTACCAATCCACCATTTCATAGGGACAATCTGAGCAATGCCACGACCACCTAATGTGTCGGCTAAAACAAAGCCTGTTATTGTTGAATAGTTGGGAATCCATGCCCTGCGTGTCCAGTCGGTAGAATTAGTACCTCCTCCAATTGCATTAAATTCAAGCTGCAGCACCCAAATACTCTCTTTATTACCGCTACCCCTGTTTTGATTATTTTCAACAAACAGGTCACTAAATACATCGCCCGGTTTATCCTTGTTTACACCATAGCGATTTTTCATCAATCCGTAATATTTACTATTAATTACTTCCAAGGCTGCTTTTTCTGCCAATACATATTCTTTCTGGAACAGGTACATTTCACTTAGCAAGTGATATGCAGCCCATTTGGTTAACTTTCCGTCTTTAACCTGGTCGGGATTCTCCGGCAAGTGTTCGGTTGCAAACTTCAGGTCATCAATTATATGTCCCAACACCTCAGCTTTAGGAGTACGGGTAAAATCGAGTTTAAAGTCATATAATATTGTTTCTACATACGGCACATCCCCAAAAAGATAAATCAGCGTACGATAAGCATAAGCACGGAAGAAACGGGCTTCAGCCTGATAGTGTACCTTATCGGCAGGTGAATCCCAATTTGTATTCTTCTCGGAAAAAAGCAAGATTTCATTTGCTGATGAAATCAGACTGTATGCCCAGTTCCAATAGGAGCCCACAAACCTTTCTTCAGGTGTAAGTGTCAGATTAGCAAATGCCGTCAGAGAACCGTCACTGTTAATTGCCTCAACAATGTCTGTTGCGACATGCAATGCTTCGTACGGACAAGCATTCCCATGCATATAAGCATCTTCCTCTCCCCATGTATTATATTCGGCACGGGCAAGCGCGTAAAGTCCGGTAGAACCTACCTCAAATCCATACGTGCTGGTTAAAGTATTATTAGGAGATAACTCTGACTTTAAGTCCTCACTAAGGAAGCCTTCACAGCCCGTTACAGAGATCATTAACATGAATAAGAGCCCTGATTTTATATGATTTATTATTTTCATGTTTTTTTGATTTAGAAGTTTATATTTAATCCTAACATATAAGAGCGGGCAGTCGGGTAAGACGCCATCCAACCGTTATCATAGTTTAAAATCTGTCTCATGTTAGAGAACGTATGCAAGTTGTTGATACTCAAATTTACATTCACCGAGCTCAGGTGCAACTTATTAACCAGTTTCCTGTCTATGCTGTAGCCCAGTGTAATATTCTTAATCTGAACATAAGTTTGCTTTTTATAATAACCATGTCCCAATGTATTCACATAACCCGGGGATACAATGTCTGCATCAGTATTTTCAGGTGTCCAGTAGTTCGCGCCATGCACATAATTAGTTGTACTATATGCCCAGGATCCAACATTAGCCACGTTATCTTCACGCCAGACTCCAAATACCCCGTTTACAAGGCATGACAGATACAAGTTTTTGTATGTAAGCTTATTACCCATAGACATTGTAAAGTCCGGTCTTCTTGAGCCGATAATTTTCTTGTCATTAGCGTCTATATATCCATTTCCGTCTACATCTTCCACCTTAGCTGCTCCCGGTGCAGCGCCGGCCTGAATATTTTTCTGAACTCCATTATCATCAGTATAAAAATACTCATCCCCTTGTTGCCAGAGCCCTATTACATTGTAGTCGTAAAAAACACTTAAGGGCTTTCCAATAAACCATTTGTTGGTAATATCGTCGATCTGGTCACCTCTTAATTCTATAATTTTATCTCTGTTCAATGTGAAATTTACATCTGTATTCCATTTGAAATCACGGTTACTCACATTAACCGTATTCAATGTTATTTCAACACCTTTGTTACGGGTCTGACCGATATTATCCCATATTTTACTATAACCATTCATGATAGGTACAGTACGTGTCATAAGAAGATCATGTGTATTGGAAAGATAGGTTTCAATAGTACCACCTAAACGGCCTTTAAAAAGTTGAAAGTCCAGTGCAATATTGGCTGTATAAGTAGTTTCCCATTTTAAATTAGGATTACCGATTCCATCGTTGGGCAGATAGGCTGAGTTAGCCGCCTGGCCTCCGTCACCCCAGATGTATTTTACTTTAGAGTAGAGACGATCCAGTGTTCTGTAAGCTGTTATTGCCTGATTACCATTCGCACCATAGGAAGCCCTTAGTTTAAGCATATCCATCCACTCAACATTGTCTTTGATAAAACTTTCTTCTCCAAGATGCCATGCAAGAGCTGCTGATGGAAAATACGCATATTTGTTGTTTTCACCGAAAACCGATGCGCCATCAGAACGTCCGGTCAGGGTAGCCATATACTTTCCTTTATAAGCATAATTCAACCGGAGCATATACGACAGCATTGATGTTTCAGACAAACCCGAAGATATTTTTTGATTACGTTCGGCAGTGCCCATCATGAAATAGCTTGTATCGTCAGTCACAAAACCTTCCCCGCTTTGAGATGATGAAAGACTTTTGGTCTGCTGTGTACTGAATAGCCCTGTTACATCAAAGCGATGACTGTCAATTTCACGTTCATAGCGAAGAATATTCTCCCATGTGTAATCATTGTAGTGACTATTACTGATACTTGCTTTGCCACCTACAAGACCACCTTGCTCTCTACCTTCGTAAGTATCGCGACCATAATATGTTCCCGTAAACCCACTTCGGTAGTTGTATCCATAATTCATCCTGAAACTCAATCCTTTTATAGGGAACAATATATTTGCGTATGCATTCAAGAAAAAGTTCCGGCTTGTTCTGTCCTGATCGGCATTTACATTAATCATCGGGTTAGTTATAAGAGAATACTCCATCGGCTCGGCAACATAATAGCCTGCTTCGTCTTTGTACTTTCCGTAAGGACTTTGTTTGATGGCATGCTCAATATTCGGGGTTATTCCTCCGGTTTCTTTTTGTACAAACTGAGTTCCGACACCAATCGTCAACCATTTATTGAAAGTCTGATCAATATTGGCAGATATATTTGAACGATTCAAATTCGAATTATAAACTACCCCGTCTTCATCCAGATAAGAAATAGCAGCCATGTACTTGGTATTTTCGGTACCTCCAGAGATGCCAATCTGATGATCCATTGTATAACCAGTCTGGAAAATATAATCCTGCCAGTCGTGCGTAACTCCGTTGATAAAATTTTCACGTTCACTTATACTGATAATATTTCCAGCGATAGGGTCAAGCTGATCGCCGGAATATCCATTTTTCAAACGACCGATATCTTGTTTAAAGCGGATGAATTCGTTGGGTCCCATCACCTGGATCCGCTGCATCGGTTCTGAAAATCCGAACTGACCTTTGTAAGATACCTGAGGTTTTCCAACAACACCTCTTTTTGTCTGAATAAGGATTACCCCATTCGAACCACGCGATCCGTAAATCGCCACGGCAGAAGCATCTTTCAATACTGAAAGGCTTTCAATAATATTGGGATCAAGATCAACTAATGAACCACTATATGGAATTCCATCTAAAATAATTAAAGGGTCATTGTTGGCAGAAATCGAATTTTGTCCACGAATAAGCAAAGACTGATCACTCCCTGGAGCTGCATTGGAAGTCGTGATATTCAATCCTGCAACTTGTCCGACCAGACGGTCCATTAAGTTACTCGTTGAAACCATCTCCAATTGTTCTTTTCCGACAACTGAAAGACCTCCGGTCAAATCTTTTTTTCGTTGAGTACCATATCCTACCACAACAACCTCGTCGAGTAGCGCATCCCCTTCTTTCATTGTAACATTAACAACCCCTGAAGTATTTACTTTAATTTCCTGGGCTATAAATCCGACATAAGAAAAGACCAGGGTAGATGCAGGAGGCACCTGCAATGTGAATTTCCCATCAAAATCGGTAATTGTCCCTACAGTTCCGTCTTTAACCCGAACCGTTACCCCAACCAGGGCATCACCATTTCCATCAACAACTTTTCCGTTCACTCTAATAACATCTTGTTGCGAAGCCGCATACATCTGTAAAACAGAGAAAAGAGACAAAGCCGCGATCACTAAGCGATTTTTTAATTTTCTGTGTATTTTCATTTTTTTATATTTAAGATAAAAATTTAAATTTAGTATTGCATATACATTTTCAATGATCCAGTCTCCCGGGAAGGAGCCCTTATACTACCATTTTCTGTTGTGTTTCTCATCTGTTTCTCTTATTTTGTAATATTAATCCATATAAAATCAAATCGAAGACAACCTTAATTATCTTCGTAGCAAAAATAGCCTAAGTGCAAACGCACAAGGTTATCGGTTTATTCAAAAATGGTTTCAGTTTGTACAGAACTGTTAAAAAACAGTCCTTTTCAGAAAAAAAGAAGTCTTCATGACTTCTTTTTAAATTCCGAAGGAGTTAATTCGAAGTGTTTTTTAAAACAGACACTAAAATACTTGGGGTTTACAAATCCGGTTAAATCTGCTATTTCGGAAATAGTCAAATCCGATTCTTTCAACAACTGGGCGCTTCGTTTAAGCCGGATATCCATTATAAATTCTTTAATAGACATCCCTGTTATATCATTAATTTTTTGATATAAAAGCGTACGCCCGATTGCCATATCCGATACGAAAGACTCGACATTGTAATCACAATTGCTCATATTCTGTTCAATGTGCTCCATGGCCTTTTTCAACAATTTCTCATCCATCGAAGATATTGTAACCTTAGATGGTTCCGCTATAAACTTCTTACTGTATAAATCCTTGAGTTCATTCTGGCTTTTTATCAGGTTTTCTACTTGCCTGAGCAGAAAAGTCATATCGAAAGGCTTATCGACAAACACATTAGCACCATACTCAAGCGCCTTAATCTTATCTTCGGTATTTTTACCTAATGCAGATAAAACGATTATAGGGATGTGGCTGGTTTTAATATTGGAGCGAAGCGTGCGACAAACCTCGAATCCGCTTGCACCTGGCATCATTAAATCGGTAATTACGATTTGCGGATGGATCTTCTCGGTTTTCGCAATGCCTTCGTTACCATTTACCGCGGTGTAAACATTGTAAGACTCAGACAGCCGTTGTTCCATATACGTTCTTAAATCAGGATCATCCTCAATAACCAAAATACTGTAGGCCTTGCGACTTCGCTTGTCATGCAGATTCATTTCTTCCGATTCTGCCAACACATTATCTATCTCGGAAATTGTATACTCATACGAAACCACATTATTATCAGTCTTCGTTGTATTTAAAGCAAAAGGAAGAATGACAGTAAAAGTAACTTTCGAATCACCTGAATGCAATGTAATTTTCCCTTCCAGGCTGGTCACCAACTCTCTCACAATGGCTAAACCAAGGCCAGTACTATCATCAAATGCAATTTTACCGGAAGTTAGACGATTAAAAGATTCAAAAATCTGCTCTTTTTTATCGTCAGGTATTTCTGCTCCGGTATTCGTTACTGCAATAGAAATATATTCAGCATCGGTTTTTGCCGGTAAAGAAAGCTTATTTACTTCTTCCGAGGTAGTTTTGTTAATCTTTACACCAACAAAACCATTCTCCGGACTATATTTTATAGCGTTTGAAAACAAATTCGTAAAGATTTTTTCTATCGCGTCATGATCAAATTTTGTATAAATTTCTCCGGCATCGGCATTTATATCAGTCTCGATTCCCTTTTTGTTTGCATAAAGCTCGAACAAGGAAAAAATATCTTTAACGTATTGAACCAAATCGCCGGGCTGATAATTGAAAGTTATTTTTTGACTCTCAATCTCCCTGAATTGGAGTAATTGACTGATCATCCGTTGAATACGGCTCACATTTTTCTCTATAAGCTGTATGTAAGCATTCAACGATTTATCTTCCGGCAAATATTCTTTTAGTTGCTTTAATGGATCAATAACCAGCGTTAAGGGGGTTTTAAGGTCATGCGATATATTTGTAAAGAAATTGATGCGCGCCTGAGTCAGTTTTCTCATATTCTGTTCTTTAAGCTGCTCCATCTCAAGCCTGCTCTCGAATATTTTCTTATTGGTAAAATATCTCCAGATAAAATACACGACAAACATCAGCAAAATGGAGTAGATGATATACGCCCAAACAGAGAAGAAAGGCGATGGCTGAACATCGAAATACAAAGCTGAAACCTCATCTCCCCACAAACCATCATTATTCGCAACTTTCACCTCAAAGAGGTAATTTCCTGCCGGCAAATTGAAAAACTGTATATTTTTTTGTCCCTGCGGCAGAAGATTCCATTCATCAGAAAGCCCCAACATTCTGTATGCATATTGATTTTTCTCGGCGTGCAAATAGCTGTTAGCCGAAACGCATATTTCTATATTAGATTGATTATGTGACAATATTATCTTATTGTTGCCATCTCCTTTATAGGAAAGGGTTGATATATCCTGTTTCAACGGTGAATTTTCGGTACCCGGAATAACCCTTTTATTATTGATTAATAAATCAGTAAAAAAAACGCCTGGTTTTTGATTGTTATATCTGATTTTATCGGGGGTAAACATAATAAAGCCGTCGGTGCCCCCAAACAACATTTCTCCCTTCGAGGTTTTGAAACATGATCGCACATAAAATGCGCCGCAAAGCTTTAGATTATCTATTTGCGATTTATGTATACTCTTGGTTTTGTAATCATAATAATATAAACCGTTATTGGTACTGAACCAGATATTTTTTGAAGAGTTATCTTCCAGGATTCCGAAAACAGTTTTTCCAAACAGCCCGTCCTTCTCTGCAAAGTTTACATAAGTACCGTCCTTACTCAGCCTGTTTATACCTCCGCCACGTGTCCCGAACCAGATATCAGAATCAGATGTAATACAATAAGAGCAAAGATTGTTGACCGAATAAGGTACATTCTCTATAAAATAGCGTTTTACGATGCGTTTTGTTTTTACATCTATAATGTATGCTCCTTCATGCGTTACCAGCCACAGATTATTTCCTTTATTACGGAATAATGTTTCTACCTGCATCTTAACAGGATTTCCCTTTGAATCGGATAAAGAAACAACCTGAATAACACCCGTTCTTAAATCTTTATACATTAGCTCGGAATCCGGGTCCGTCATCCAAATGCCAGAATCGCCTTCCATTGCAAAATCATATATACTAAGCTGTTGCGAAGTAACAGGGTGATACATCCGCATATCGGTGAAACGACCCTGTGCTTTATTAAACTGCCCCATTCCTCCGTTGAACGCTGAAATCCGCAAGGTATTTCCTTTCTCGTCGTATCGCAACATTTTTATCATATTCGAGCTTACACCCGATTTATTTTCCTGTGTGTAATATGAAGTTACACCTGTCTTTCTGTTCCAGAAATTCACCCCGCCTCCTTCAGTACCAATCCACAGATTTCCATTTTCATCCTCTTCAAAACAGCTGACAATAGGATGATTTAGTCCACCCGGGGCTGCTTTAAAATAGTTCACATTATTGTCATAGAAAGTCATATAAGCCAGTTTCCCTCCATAGGTTCCTATCCAGACACCTCCATCCGGGTCCGGATATATTGACCATATTGAATTATTGGGAATAGAGTAGGTATAATGGAGATTAAACCGAAGATGACGCATCTCCGATGTAAGAGGATCTAACAGAAAAAGTCCTGATTGCGTGGCAACCCAGATGGTATTCGACGAATCGAGGAATAGTTTTTTCGTACTGGCCGATTTTCCATATTCGCGTGCAAGACTGTGAAGTTGTATAAATTTTCCACTATTATCGTATTCATACAAACCACTCATGTGAGTAAGAATATAAACCGACTCGTTATATTCTATTATATCTCTTATTATATCTTTATTACCTAAAGTAGCAAATAAACCATATTGCCCGATCTTCTTATTTAGCCTGTACACTTTCCCGTTTGAACCGATATAGACGTCATCCTTATTGGTACATATCAGTGTTAATGCTGCAACATCGACGCCTGCGGGTAAAGGATAATTTTTTATGTCAGGCGATTGCCCCGGATGAAATGATTGAATTTTATTGTCTCTGATAAGCCACAAATCACCACCGTTATCTGATATAAGCCACCCTATATTTCCATCCAGAACGCGTTCAAAATCCTGTGTGCGGTAATTGAACCGCAACAAACCATGATTAGTACCGACGTATAATCTCCCGGAATGATCTGTAACAACCTGTCCGTATGTCCAGTATGAATCAGGCAAAAGCTTTGTAACAAAATCATTCATTTGGATGAATGAATTGCCGTTGTATACAAACAGCGCGTCGTATCCGCTAAACCATATCCGTCCGATGCTATCCTTAACAATGCTATGTATGCCGCCATAATAAGAGGTTTCCGGCATGCTATGGAATCTATAATCTGAAATACTCAGGGTAAATCCGAAAAAAGGAAAGAAGATAAAAAACAATATAGTCGAAAGAAACCTCATTTTGTCACGTATTATCTTTAAAATTGTATTACTAATCATTTTACCTCTCCGACAGTATCTATTAAATTCACAAAGCTTTTTGCTCAATAGAATTGATGAGGAAGTGTACATTCCATTCAAAATGTACTTCTTATTTCTGAGGGTGTTAATAATATCTTTAAGAGGGGAGCAAAGATATATTATTTGCTCAATCGGACAAAATTTCTTGCTATTTTTATTCATTGTTGTCCGGTAAACATTTTATAACATCGATTTCTCCCTTCGATCGAAATGACAAAGATGCCCCAACTCTTGATACCCCATGTACAATGTACGGCAAATCGCAAATCTCTCTATAACAAACACATAAGCTTTATCAAAGATTTCTCCCATCACGAACTGGGCATGGGAAATATCCCGGGAATGCCTTAGAACCAATTAGCTACAGAGGAGCCAAATTTTGTTGCGAATGTAACATGTATGGCAAGCAAAACACTCGACGACCTGGTAGCAAAGATGGTCGCAGAGGGAACAGGATTGACACGCCCCCAGGCGCTGGCGTATTTCGAGAAAATAACCCAGCTTGTTATTGAATTCTTAGAAGACGGATGTGCAGTCAACACGCCGCTCTTCAGGGTACGACCTACCATCAAGGGTGTTTTCGGAAATTACCAGGATATCTTTAATCCGGCTCAACACAGATTGAGTTATACCATGTGTGGTGGTACTCGTATGAAACCGGTGTTGAAAAACGTTGAACTGGTAAAACTCAAATCGAAGCTTCCGTTTATCGAGAGTTTCTTCGATGGTATGAGTCGGCAAAGCAACACGGTCATCACCCCCGGAGGAAACGCGGAAATTAAAGGAGATAGTTTACTGTTCAACATCGACGATCCGGGACAGGGCGTATTCTTTTGCCCCGAAACAAACCCAAAAACAGAAATCAGGGCATTGGCCTTTCTGAAGAATGGCATAAAGGAAACCTCTTTCATGATTCCACCATTGGAAGCAGGCAACTACATACTGAAAGTGAAAACGGGCAGTGCTAGACCAGCAAGGCATCCGACAGGAAAAAGAGGAAATCCGAAAATCAGCCGTAAGCAGCACGATAAACGAGAGTCTCTACTCAGAAAATCAGCCAGATAAAAGGATCAGCCTGTATGTTTTTATCGCGATACTATTTACCTGTTTTTTTCTGCTTCTTTACATCCGAAAGCGCTGACGACCTCGTCTCTAAACTAAAAGGTTTGCCCGAAAAGGCAAACCTTTTTTATTTTGCTCCCTTCTCTCGGGGCTAAGCTCCTCACTTATATTCCAACTTCTCCCCATTTTTGGGAAAATTCTCTCGCAGCAGGAAAATATCCTCCCCATTTTCAAAAGCTATTGCCAAACGTGCAGGTGCCGGATATGATGCATATCGTAAATTTACCAATCTAAGACTATCTCAAAGGTCTTTTCAAGCAAGAAACTGCAAGGTGTTTCAGAAGGCTTCAAATGCAAGGCGCCGAGATTGAGGATGGAAATCGTATACAGGCAAAATTAGAGATGCCCCAACTCCTGATACCCCACGTACAGCTTCCGATAAACCGCAACCTGCTCCGACTGCGGCACATACGTTTTCTCGAAGCCTTTTCCCATCACGAACTGGGCATGGGAAATATCCCGGTGAATTCCCGCAACAACGGCTGCAAACATGGCAGCGCCCAATGCACAGGTTTGTTCTGAAGCAGCCACCTGAATCGGCATATTCAGCACATTGGCTAATATCTGCATCACGAAAGGCGACTTCTTGGCTATACCACCAAGTGCAATTACCCCTCTGATGGGAATACCTTCCTCACGGAAACGTTCGATGATGGCCCTTGAGCCGAATGCAGTAGCTTCCACCAGTGCGCGGAAAATCCGGGGAGCATCCGAACCCAGGGTCAATCCGGCAATGACTCCTTTCTGAGTTTGATCCGCATCGGGCGTACGGCGACCATTCATCCAATCGAGTGCAATAACACTGCTTTCTCCAGCCGGAATTTTTTCTGCGAACCGGGTCAACTCCGGAAGCATGCGCGAAGCATATTCATCGACCAATTGCGTGTGTTTTACCGGGTCGGTGATATCAGGGAAGATATTCATCAACGGCCACATCAACAGATTTTTATACCAGGCATAAATATCACCGAAGGCCGACTGTCCGGCTTCCATACCTATCATGCCCGGGACAATGGATCCATCTACCTGTCCGCTTATACCCCGCACGAGCACATCTTTCATTTCCGCTTCCGGAGCAATCAGCATATCGCAGGTAGAAGTACCGATGACCTTGCTCAGGTAATAGGGTTTAATCTCCCCGCCCACTGCACCGAAGTGAGCATCCAGCGCCCCTACACCTACCAGTGTTGATGTCGACAAGCCCAGCCGTTGCGCCCATTCATCCGACAAACAACCGGCAGCAACATCACTTGTGAGGGTTTCATCACACATATTCTGACGAATAACGACTAAGCGCTCATCCAGCAAAGTAAAAAATTCAGATGGAGGAAACCCTGCCCAATCGGTATGCCACATCGCTTTATGACCGGCAGCACACCGGCTTCTTTTATAATGTTGCGGCTGATTATTTCCGGTCAACATAGCCGGGAGCCAGTCGCAATGTTCCATCCACGAAAAGGCAGCGCCGGCAACCGCGGCATCTTCACGTGTCACATGCAGCATTTTTGCCCAAAACCATTCCGAAGAATAAATACCACCTGAATATTTGGTAAAGTCCGTTCCACCCCAACTACGTGCCAGGGCGTTGATTTCATCTGCTTCTTTGATGGCCGTATGGTCCTTCCACAACACGAACATCGCGTTGGGATTTTCAGCAAACTCAGGAAGCAATGCCAGCGGCGTTCCATTTTCATCTACCGCAACAGGCGTAGAACCTGTTGTATCAATAGAGATGGCTTTTACCTGTTCAGCGGCTCCCGGACATTGTTTCAAGACTTCCCGCACAGTAAATTCCAGTCCTTCGAGGTAATCCAGCGGATGTTGCCGAAACTGATTACCAGCCGGGTTACAGTATAACCCCTTTCTCCAACGGGGATATTCGAATACGGAAACAGCAAGTTCCTCGCCGTTGGCTGCGTTGACTAAAATGGCACGCACGGAATCGGATCCGTAGTCGATGCCGATGACAAGCCTTTCTACTTTCTGAAGAGGGAGTTTTTCTTTGCTGTATTTCATTATTGCGAATTTTGGTTGCTAAATATTATTTGTAAAATCAATTTAATAGACTTTTGTTATGCTAAGAATGACAAATTCACTCGATTCTTAGTTCCCTCGTTATGGGATGACGGTTCTTGCTGCAATTCTTAGTTCCCTCGCTTCGCTCGGGATGACAACAATTCCATTTGGTCAGATACCGTCGCACAATTTTTTACTGTTTGATTAAGTTCATTTCAGCGACGGCTCGGGAACCTTAGCACCCGTCGCTGAAAAACAGAATAGTTTTTGCAAACTTTCGGCGACGGGTAATATTAATTAAACAAAAATTGTCATTCCGAGCGAAGCGAGGGAACTAAGAATTGCGTCATCCGGCATGACCTATCCTGAATGTACTAAAGTAACTGAAGAAAAAATGAATCTCATATTTTTAACTCTATTTATTTTTTTCAAATTTAGTAATAGCTTATATTTGTGCCTTTATCAGGAATATTATTGAATGAAAATCATCGTAAAAATAGATGCAGACACATCTGAAGGCCGTCAATTAATTGATTACCTCAAAACCTTCCCCGAAGTGGTTACTTTCGAGGATATGATGTTACACGAACCACAACCTAATTATATGACCAAACCTAAAACTACTTTTACACCCTCTGAAAACTACGTAACAGCGGAAGAATTCAGAACGGAAGCAAAAAAAAGAGCAAAAACTTTTCTGAAAAAACATGGTTTACATTCATGAAAGGGTTTACAAAGATTTAGACTTCATTTATATCTTTTTTCTAAATCAATATCTGAAAATTATCTTTTCACCTTTTTTGAAAACAGCATGGTCAGCACCATGCCCACGATAAAAATCGTAAGTGTTCCCAATACAATGGTCATATAGTTATGAAATATCGTTTGTTTGCTGAAGCTGATCCAGGCAATCAGTATGACGCCACTGATCACGCCTGCCAGTGCGAAGGCACCTTTTACTTTACGGGACATATAACCCAACAGGAACAATCCCAACATACCACCACTAAAAATAGCTGCCAGGCTCCACCAGGCATCCAATGCACTTTTCACTGACATCATGGCCAGTGCTACCCCCGTACCCAACAACCCAAATACACCAGAAGTAATGTACAATACCTTCATATTCTTTTTCTCATCAGCCGGTTTCTTTCCCCGTTGAAAAAAGTCGGTCAACACAATGGTCGCCGAACTGTTGATGCTCGTCGAGATGGTACTCATCCCTGCTGCAAAAATAGCAGCAATCAGCAATCCAGTTACCCCGGTGGGTAGTCCATGTACAATAAAATATGGGAAAACCTGATCACCCGTAACACTCTCAGGCAGCAAACCCGGATTTGTTTGATAGTAAACAAAGAGTAAGGTACCGATGATGAAAAACAGCAAGCTAACCGGCACATACAACAAACCGCCAAACAATGCTGAAAAACGGGCACTTTTATCATTTTTGGCACTTTTATACCGTTGTACATAATTTTGGTCTATTCCATAATTCTGCAAGTTGATAAAAACACCATATATAAGCATGACCCAAAAAGTCGAGATGTTGAGCTCAGGGCCAAAAGTTCCAAGAGAAAACTTTTTAAATTCAGCCCCAACAGTAAAAAACTGACTAGGACCTTCAGGCAAGGAAAACAACAATACAACCACACAGGCCAATGCCCCGGCAATTAAAATCAGTCCCTGAATGGCATCCGTCCACAATATGGCTTTTATACCTCCCATTACCGAATATAAAGTAACGCTGATACTGGTCACTATGATGATGGTCGGAATGCTCCATCCCAACATGGAATGTAAAGGCAATGCCAACAGAAACAATACCGATCCAATACGGGCTATTTGAGTCAAGAGATAACAACAAGCTGTATAGGCCCTTGCCCAATAACCAAACCTTTCTTCCAGGAAACTATAAGCTGAAACGCTGTTGATGCTCCGGTAAAACGGCACAAAAAACTTCGCTGCCAAAATCGAAGCCAACGGAATCGACAGACTGAATACATACGAATTCCAGTTTCCCAGGAATGCATTCCCTGGTAAAGCCAAAAAGCTGATACTGCTCACATAAGTTGCAAAAATGGACATGCCCACGACAAAGCCATTTACAGTACCACCGCCACTGGTATAATCCGCAGCATTTTTATTTTTTCCAACAAAGGAGCTTCCAAAAAGCACCGTTCCTAATGTAAAGACTAGGAAGATTATGAGGTCGAGAATAGGGATTTGCATGAATAGGGTTAAATTTAAATGATGTATGATCTAATCTGTAATAAATCATATATTCTTTTTATACGTTTAATTTCAAATAAAAAACTCTTCGTTTAGTGATTTTGTAGCATTTTCTTCAATTTCTTTATTAGCTCATTTTATCAGATTAATGGTTACATTATTGACTTTTAATAATCATTTTTTTATATATATATTTATCATTTATGTTTATACAAACAATGTATATCCCATCTTCCAAAATAAACATATTATGTCTATTTAGTATTTCATGTTTTACCTTTTGCCCTCTCATGTTAAAGATTTGGCATAGTGACTTCACATTATCTGCATTAAAAACTATATGCAATTTATTTTTCTGTGTAAACACCTGAAAATCGGAATATAATGTTTCATTTGCAAAATCAGTAGTAGTATATATTCTGTTAATTATCGTATCAGCATATCGCTCCCCTAACAGCATCAACCCTTCTCTATTAAAATGGTCATTATTATCTTTCAAATTCGATACATTTATTAGTCCTTCTGCTGAAATACAGGATGAATTTGGAATTAAATTATCTATTGTGTTTATCATTGCATTAAATGCTGTATTTTCACTATTCCAGTGACCAATTTCTCCTGCAACAAAGAACAACGAATTATTACCTAAATCTATTCTTAAATTTTCAACCAGAGATTTCAATAACACTGTGTATCCAATCGTCTGGAAATTAGATCTATTCGCCTCACCCTGATGCCATAACACACCTTTAAAATCTCCCCATTTTTTTGCTTCAATTGCACGTTCAAGTGTTTTTAAATATAAAGAGTCTCCAATATCTGTTCCTTCTTTTTCCCAAAGTTGAATTGCCGAACCTCCCCTTGCATTAACAATTAAACCTATAGGCTTATTAAGTCGCTGAGTTATTGTTTTTGCATAAGAGTATGTTAATCCATAATATTGTGCTGATGTAGATAAAATATTTGAATACCGATTCATACCATTTGCGGCTTTCTCAAACATAAAAGATGAATTAAACAGATAAGCTCCTTCAACAAGATCCATATCTCCTTTCTCAGACTCCAAAGGAGCCGTGCCAGCCATATTTGACTGACCGATACATAAAAAAAGGTCCAACTTTGGCAGTCTTTCAAAACAGATTCTATATGTTTGATTATTTGATTGATCCTGAGAGGTCACTGCAATGTTCGTTGTTCTTTGTGATTCCGAACCATCAATACTTGTCAAAGGCACGACAGTGAACGATGAACCGATTTCACTCAAAATTGGCTTAACAACGGGAAGTCCAATATAACTATAAGGCAGATATACAGTATAATTCAATTTATACTTATTAAAATTAACAATTGATCGACCATCAACTTTAAGTGTTGATAAAAAAGCATCTTTTTCGGGATCTGCCGGAAGATAATTTATTTTTTCAGCCAATAGAGTAAAACCAATAAACCCATCTATCTGAGGAATTAATATTGTATCTCCAACAGTTACCCTTTTTTGATATATAGCCAGCTTAGTTTTATTTATATCTGAATAATTAAGATTAATTCCTTCTATTGAGGTCCAATCTTTTAATGCTCCTACTGCTGCTATCCCGTATATATATCCATCAGAAGCTATAATAATGGTACCTTCTTCTTTCTCTGATGCATTATTAGAAAGAAATTCATATCCTATAAATTTATCGGGTACATTCCCAAAAACAAATGTGCGATTCGTAAAGACAACAGCACCATTGACAAATAATCTTTTAATAAACAAGTCTTTATCCGCAAGTACTGTTACAGCATTAACGCAACCAGAAGCATTACCAAACACATCAACTTTCCAGTTTTTTGAAACAGCAATAGATGATGTACTTGTCTGACTCCCGGGATTACCACCTACTTTTAAATTTACAGACAATGATTTAGCCTGCAAACTAGGCAACTCTCGATAAAAAGAATCTAGAGCGCATGATGTCAGGGCGTTATTTCTCACATCAAAACTATCAGGCATAATATTATTTATTTTAATACCAGTCAAACCAATGTTCTGGCAATTAATATAAGTAAGGCTGTCAGCCAATATACTAATAACATTACCTTTTATCGGATATTTAATAATGGTGGATTCTGTACTCACATTAAACAATTGTGTCTCACCTCCTGACTCAATACCCAAATTACCTGCTGAGGCTAATTTTAATTGCAACGTAATAATTTCACCAACATTTTTATTTGTCGTTAAAATAACCTCACTAAGACCAGTATTATCACCATGCACATCAGGAAGCCAGTTTTTAGCCACAACAGCCTCTGTATTAGACTTTTCAACACTAGGATTCCCTGTGTTTCGAAAATTATATGTACCAGAATTTTGCGAGCGATCAGGCAAATCTTTATAAATTTTATTCATACTATATACACCGATCTTATTATTTTGAAGGTATAACCCTGTAAGTAATGAATTTTTACTTAAGTCTAAATCAGTTAAATTATTATTTGCAACACCAATCCGTCTCAAATTAGGGTTACATCTAACGTCTAAAGCTGTTAATTCATTATTCGTACAATATATCTGTTGTATATTATAAGCATGGGATAAATCTATATCTATAATCCCGGCACTGTTACATTCAAAATAGCTAATTCCCTGACTATATACTTTAACACAACAACCTTGTATCACCCCCATTATCTGAGTGCTTGTTACACCTACATTATAACGAACCTTAACATCATTTCCCCAGTCAACATCTACAGTACCAACATCCGTCAATCGCAACAACATTGTAATAGATTCTCCAATATTTTTTTGGGAATGAAAAATAATCTCTGCTTCCTGAGCTTTAGTAATTGAAGTAAGGAAGAGGAGAAAAAGAGAAAAAAGCTTTATTTTTATAATACGAGAGTGCATAACTTTATATATCAAGTTTCATTCAATAGTTGCTGTGCTAAATTAGTATTTAATTAGATATACCTGGATTAGGCTAAACCTAACCCAGATATAAACTTAAGTTGATAAAATGTTTATATTATTTAATTAATACCTTTATTATTCCATTTTTGCCATTAGTTTTATATTTAACTAAATACAATCCTTTATACAAACTAGAAACATCAACACCCATGGTATCATCTAATTGCATTACTGTCTTACCTGATATATCTAGTATATGTAAACTACCTTTATTATTTTCATTAAAAGAAATAAAATTACTTTTATGTGATAATATTGTAGCACTTTCTTGAACTATGTCAGAATTTATTGAAGTAAAACAGCCTGTACCATCTCCTGTAACACTAACAGTCCAATTTTTCGCAGTTGCTATACTTGTCTTACTTGTATTTGTACCAATATTTCCAGTATTATTAATTCTAAAAATTGTACCTTCTGATTTCACTGGTAAATCGGTGTAAATTTTATTTAATTCACAAGCATCAAATTGATTGTTTTGAATATATACATTGTTTAATGCTATATTATTTATTAAATTAACACTTGAAAACTGATTACCGGCTATTCCGAAAGTTTGTAAATTTGTGTTAGCCGACACATCCAAACTTGTCAATGAATTATTATCAAGATAAATATGAATCAACTCGACAGCTTTAGAAACATCTATACTTGTAATTCCTCCATCTTTACATTCAAAAGAATTTAAATTGTCATTAAATACTTTTATTGAATTACCTGCTAATTGTTCTGTTACTTCTATATAAGCGTTGCTTGCAACATTATAAAAGTCGAGTTTTCCATCACCCCAGTCAACATCTATAGTACCTGCCGTTTTTGACCTCAATTTAAGTGTAATGTTATCTCCTACGACCATATTTGTTTCAAAAGATACGACTGGTTGACATCCGGTTGCATCACCATTGACATCTACAGTCCAACCTTTTGCAACTACTGTAGCTGTATTACTCTTAGCAACACCTGGATTATTTGTATTACGAACTCTAAATGTTCCTGAAGGCTTAGTTGGCAATGCATTATAAATATCATTTAACGCACATGCGTCAAATAGATTATTTTGTATATATACATTGTTCAACAATTGGTTATTGGTTATATCAATATTTGTTATCTGATTTGTTGCTATACCTAAGGTTTGTAAATTTGTATTTGTCGAAACATCCAAACTTGTCAATGAATTGGTTGTTAAATACACATGTACTAACTCCACAGCTCTAGATATATCAGCACTTGTAACACCTCCACTGTTACACTCAAAATTATTTAAGTCATCATTATAAATCTTGACTGTACTACCTTTCAGGGGCTTTGTCAAGGTGATGTTAACATTGGTTGTCACGGCATTAGCATCTAACACTCCATCACCCCAGTCTACACTAATTGTTCCTGTAGTTTTTGATCTTAATTTTAGAGTAATGGTTTCTCCAACAGCTTTGTTTGTCTCAAAAGACACAACAGGAGTCTGTGCATTGATTCCAGCAAAAGCAAATAAGCAAATTCCTAGAAATAGAGATAATTTTGTTTTCATGATTTTCTTTTTTAGTTAATAAATAATTTTATTATAATTAGTTTAAAATAAACTCGTCAATAAATAATAATGGTGTACCTCCTCTACTTATATGCCATTGAGGAATTTTGTCTGTACCACGAATAATTATACGCACATATTTTGCATCAGTCGCTGTAAACTGGCATTTCATCTCACTACGTCCAATCAAACTACCTTGTGGAGAAACATTGTATTTCTTTGAAAAAACTTCGACATACGATTCTCCATCTAATGACAATTCAATTTTTATTTCAGCTGGACCAAATACTCGGTTATCCAAACGGAGATACACTGCCGTCACCAACTCGGAGACTGTTTTAACATCACCCAAATTTATTACGGCATCAAGCGGTTTTCCATGAAATCCAATCCAAGTGCCATCAGTATAATTTGTGTTTCCCAATATCCCATCAATTAAAACATTTTCTCCCTCGAATGTGAACCGGGAAGACGGTCGGTGTTTCAATGTTATTGATTTGAAAGTAGCCTTGTTAATATTAATCACTTTCGTTTGGATTTTGTTATCTTGTCCATCTCCTCTATAGGCCAGCACTTTTAATTCTGAGGACTGACTCACACGGAACTGCCCTGTGTATTTTTCAGATTTTGTAGTCGGCGTTGACCCATCCAATGTGTAAAAAAGAGGTGCATTATCGGGTGTTGACATTTCTACCCAAAGTGAAGCTTTGTCAGAGTCCGGTTTAGTCAAAATCTCAGCATCTAAAAAACTTTTTGAGTATATCAGTCCATTTTTATCATAATAATATTGCATTTTTTTAAATCGTTTCAAAAAGTTTTGATAATCTTTATTTTCGGACAAAGTCCATTGTATTTCAGCTAAAGCATCCATACGAGGTAACATCATGTATTGCAAGTTCTCTCTAGTTTTTATATACTCTGTCCATAGATTTCCTTGTATTCCCCAAATATATTTCTTTTCTTCATCTGTTAATTCATTTGGTTGGGGTTCATAATCATACACTTTCTTTAAAGGCAGATAGTTTCCAATAGTAAACGGTTCTTTTGTTACATCCCGACTTTGGTAATAATCAAAGTATAAAAACTGACTAGGAGACATGATTACCTTATGTTTCATTTGTGCTGCTGCTATACCTCCTTCTATTCCTCTCCATGACATAACGGTTGCATTTGGAGCTAAACCTCCTTCTAGAATTTCGTCCCATCCGATAATTTGTTTCCCTTTAGAATTTAAGAACTTTTCAATACGACTTATAAAATAGCTTTGTAACTGATCCTCAACCGAATGATATTTATCTGCATTCAAGTTTAGTTCCTTAGCCTTTTGTTGACAATGTGAGCATGCTTTCCATCGAACCTTAGGACACTCATCACCACCGATGTGAACATATTCATAAGGAAACAACTCAATAATTTCAGAGAGTACATCTTTAACAAAGTTAAATGTTTGCTCTTTACCTATACACAATACATCGTCATAAACACCTCTTTTTACTGCTATTTCATAAGGCCCTCCAGTACATCCTAATTCCGGGTATGAAGCTATAGCTGCTAACATGTGCCCTGGTAGATCTATTTCAGGAATTATTTCAATATATCTTTTTTGGGCATAAGCAACCACATCCCGAATTTCATTTTTTGTATAGAAAAACGGACCATACATCTTTCCTGTTTCTTCAAACTCTCCTGTATTATGATTTATTTTTGTATCTTTTCGTGTAGATCCAATGGTTGTTAACTTTGGGTACTTTTCTATTTCTACACGCCAGCCCTGATCTTCTGTCAAATGCCAGTGAAAATGATTCATATTATGAAGCGCCATTAAGTCGATTAATTCTTTAACTTCAGAAACAGAGAAAAAATGTCTCCCTACGTCTAACATCATACCACGATATGAGAACCTGGGAAAATCTTTTATCTTCACAGATGGAAAAAACACTGTTTTTCCGTTGCTTCCAGGTAACATTGATTTTCTCAAAGTCTGAATACCATAAAAAGTACCAGATAGACCTGCTCCATTGATAACAATCTGTTTATCAGAGATTGATATTTCATAGGAATCATTTACTTCATTTTGCAATGAAGATTTTAACGCAATATTATTAGTATCCTGCTTATCATGAGTTATTTCAAGGCTGATTCCTGCTAATTCCTTAATATAATCACGAAGAAAATGTGCGTTTCTCTCTAACAAAGAATCTCCTTTCTCAAAAGTAATTTTAGTAAATTGATTAAGAATAAAACCTGACTGTCGGAGATATGTTATCTCCTGAGGTAAAGGTACTACCTCATAATCGGCTGAAAATTTTCCTTTAGAAAAAGATAAACAAATTATCAACAGCGTAATCAAATAACAATGTCCTTTCATTCCTTGAATTTATTTAACTAAGATTACTAATTCCTTTTCTTTTAAACATGAACCTTTTGCGTAAACCTTTACCTTTCCTGGTTTATTTCCTATTTTAAGCAAAGCAGTAGCAATACCTGCTTCCGTTATCGCGTTATCTTCATAAATAAATTTCGCATCGCCTTCTACTCTAAAATTTATACTTAATTCATTCTCAGTTACAACTAAGTTTCCTCTTTTATCATACACTCCCGCATATACAAAAACAATATCATTCTTACCAGATTGAGGAGGTGTTCCGCTCTCATCTAAATGCAATTGAATTTTTTCCGGAGTCAGAGCTGTCTCAACACTTTCCATCACACATATTTTTCCGTTCAAATAACCGATGGCCTTCAAAACACCCGGTTTCAAACATTTCACATTAAATGTGAAGGGAGGATGAGCAAGATTCTTGGAGATTTTATTTGTGTCCGGTTTAAGTTTTCCTTGCGATTTTCCGTCCACAAAAAGTTCTATCTCATCACAGTTACTAAAAACTCTCACAACATCACTCACCCCAGGCAACCAATTAGAAGCAATAAATATCATTGGTTTTGAAAACTTATTTTCGAAAGAATAGCTACGCTGACTTTGAAAAAAATAATATGAAAATTTAGGTAATCTAAAAATGTCCATAATCCCAGACAACTCAAGATCATCCACATAGCCTCTGTTATAATCGAACATAACCCAATAACCATCTGCAAAAGCATGTGTTGATAAATTATCATTATGCGCTTCCTGAATATTAGTTGCCTGTTGGATAAGTCGTTTTTCACCACTATTCCTCGATTGCCGTGAAGTTCGTTCTTCATGTAACATATTCATCCAGCTATCTTGCTCAAAACCAGCATTCATAGCATAATATTCCCAATCACCATATTCAGAGACTATCAGAGGTTTTGTCAGTAAGGCGCTTTTACGGTGTTGTCGTGCCTCAATATAAATATCATATGGATCATTTTTCATCCAACCAGCAATATATGCTGACTGAGGATACTCTTCATGTCCAACTTGTACTATTTCCTCAATAAACTTCTGAGGCATACGAATTTCATTAATTGATAGTTCCCAGGCTAAAATACACGGATGATTCCTGTCTCTTCGTATCATGTCCCGTGAAGATTGTTTTGCATGTTCTTCGAATTTAAAGTCTCCAAAGTATTGCCATCCTAGTATAGGTTCAAGAACCATAAGCCCATATTCATCACAGGCATCAAGAAATGCCGGTGAAACCGGATAATGGGAAGCTCTTACATAATCAAATCCTGCTTCTTTAATTCTATAAGCATCACGACGTTGTGCATTATCTGATAAAGCATATCCTATGTAAGGATATTCCTGGTGTCTGTTTACTCCACGTAAAAAGGTTTTTTCGCCATTCAACCACAGTCCTTCTGGTTTAATCACTACCTCCCTTATACCGAATTTTATTTCTTCTTCATCAACCAATATGTTGTTAGCATAAATTTGCGTTTTCAATTTATACAGATTTGGGTCTGATGGACTCCACAATAAAGGTGTTTTAATTTTAATCTTTAGTTTCGATTCATTGTCTTTATTCTTTTGAATCGTAAACTTATCCTCAACTGACTGAACGACACTTCCATCGTGAAGATTAATTATGTTATGTAAAACATTAACTTCACTGGAAATATTGCCATCATTTTTTATATGTGTTTGTATCGTTACATCGGCTGAAGCTTTATTTATACCTGAAGTAGTAATAAATATTCCACCTCCGGCTTTCTTTCTTGCAAATATTGGATTCGTTATATAAATACTATTTTTCTCAATCAACCAAACATTACGATAAATACCTCCATACATATTAAAGTCAAGACGGTATAGAGGTTTAGGACCAGTTATCGTATTATCATTGTTGTCAAGGCGCACAACAATTGTATTCGGTCTATCGTAAAAAGCAACAGATGATATTTCTATTACAAAAGGGAGATAACCACCCAAATGCGTAATCATATGCTGACCGTTTACCCACACATCCGAGACATTCATTGCTGCCTCAAATTCAATAAAATATTTTTTATCTTTTAGTTTTCCAAACAATGAAAATTTTTTCGCATAGTAACATATTCCTTGCCATTGGTCATTTACAACTAAGGGCTCAATACGGGCTGTGTGTGGAAGTGAGACAGATTCCCATGAATCTGGAATTAATCCCTTTTTAATAATTGAGTATTCATCAATAGCAAAACTATCTACACGATGAAAATACCAATTATCATTGAAAGAAGTAATTCCTCTCAATTCACTGGAGTTTACATACATGGGAATATATAAACAATAAATAGACACAACCAATATTTTTGCTAAAAATCTCATTGTTAGTCATTTATAAATTAGTCTTTACAACCTGTGCCATCACCTTGTATGTCAATATTCCAGTTTTTGGCGGTCGCTATACTTGTACGACTTCCCATAGCACCAGGATTACCAGTCACTCTGAAATTCACATTCTCTGAAACACTGGAACGTGCCGGAATTTGATGATACAATTGATTTAATGTACACGCATCCATATTGTTATTTTGAAAGTACATTCCTGATATTTTTTCATTATCTCTTAAATCTAATGACTTGATTTTATTGTTATTACATCCCAGACGCAACAATTTGGTATTTTGAGAAACATCTACAGCTTTAAGTTCATTATATCCACAATAAAGTTGCTGAAGATTTTTTGCATTCCTCACGTCAAGAAGGGTTAATGAGTTTCTTTCACATTTTAAAAAATTTATATTATCTCCATAAATCTTAATTGTATTACCGCTCTCTAACTTTCCCCTGACCCTAGTTGTTTCTGTACTTATCTCTATTTGTTTAGCCCCATTTCCAAAATCAATTTCGATATTTCCGGCAGCAAGCAAACGTAACTCCAAAAGAATTTCATCGCCTTCTTTTTTTGAGGTTGTCATTATTATTGGTTTACCCCCAGAATTATCTCCTTGAGAATCCAAATTCCAGTTTTTATCAATAGCTATTTGAGTATTACTACCTTCTGTCCCTGGATTATTCATTATACGAAAATTGATATTTGAAGGCATGTTTTTCAATTTAGAAACGGTATTAAACATTTGATTCAGTGCCCTGCTATCGAAGTTGTTATTTTGAAGGTACAATCCGGTCAATTTAGGGTTTTGTGATAAATCAAGCCAAGATAATTTATTTGTATGTGCTCCCAATCGAACTAACTTTGTGTTATTACTAACATCTAATTTGATTAAATCATTTTTATCACAATATAATTGCTGCAATTCATTCGCCTTGCTTACATCCAATTCAATAATATCAAGATTTGCACATGACAGGAAACTAATATCTTTTCCGTAAATTTTAATAAGTTTACCAGATAAAACTCCTTGTAAAGTAGTGCTGGTATCACTTACTTTATAATTTATTCTATTTCCATTTCCCCAATCGACAATTACATCACCCGGATTAAGTAATCTCATCTCTAATTTGACCGGAAGTCCCTGCGCTTTTGATGTATGCATCACTATTGTCGCTTCCTGGGCAAAAAGCGCCGCAACTGCAAAAAGCAGTATAAATAATAAATTCTTTTTCATTTTTACTTCTTTATTAATTATATTATTTGTTTTTTCTCCAAAGGATAACCAATGTTTCTCTTTCTGACAAGCGTATTTTACCATTATTCAATGCATTATCTCTACCAAAAAGTATTGTTGGTGTTAACTTTAGTTTGTTTTCCAAATTGACAATAATGTTATGCTTATTGTTATTATTTATCACAGTAACGTAATGATCTTCATTTTCTAAGATTCTGAGCAGTGAACCTTTGACATACTTCTTGAAATAAAAGGGTTGTTCCTTTAATACAGAATCTAATTTAAAATTCGCAATCCTGGATAATAGCTCAGTATTATTTGATAGTGCTGCCAGACTGAAACATGGAGGTATCCAAAGCGTGTTTCCTTTACCAAATTTATTAGACACAGCAATTAAATCACCTTTATCCTTGCCTGCAGATCTGGCATTAGGAGATGTTATCATCAACAATGGCTTCCATGCGACAGCAGGAATATCAATATTTAAATCATTTAACCGAAACATGTTTATTTCATCGACATATCTTAAATCCACCATTCGGGCTCCTAAAAGATTTTCCAGATCAAAACCAGTCTGAAAAGAATTGGTTTCATACTCATCAAAGAAACCTGTTAATCCCTCTGCGATTAATTCATTTCCATTTGCTACAAACTTTTCCATTTTAGGAATAATATCCTGTGGGATTGAAATAGCATTTGCCAATATGACAACTCTGCCCTGTTCTGTAGAATCCCAATTGTAGTCAGATAAGTATTTAATTTCAACTTGATACCCTATTTCACTCAAAGCTACGAACCACATCATTAAGCTTCTCACATGAGCATCTTTATTAAAAACCCTTACTCCTGTATCAAAAGGGTCAATGTGAAGCAGAACTCGCATTGTTTCGGGACTTAAAATCAGCGTGATTTTAGATTTGTATGGCCGTGCTGACTTAAAGAAAGTGTTGTTTTTTTCTATTACTTCATTAATCCTGTATGTAACGCGAGATCGGTCCGTCGGTTCTCCCCTAAAACCGAACAACCCCCATTCTCCAGCTTCTATGCCTTGTCTTCGATAGTTTAATGCCCAATATATAACCTTACGTGCACCTGATCCAATACCCGTCCATATCCACTGAGCCAAGTCAAGTGAATCTGGGCACATAGGAGTCTTTCCACTCCATATATTGTTTCCTCCCTGTAATTCGCTTATCCAGAATTTCCCGTCAGGTGCTGCTCCTCTAAGAATTTCAGATATTCCAGCAACAGCATAACCATATTGTTCTCTGTCCATAAATTTCAATTGCCACGACGCATGCATGGAGGCACCAAGAACATCATTAAATACCTTATAAACAGGAAGATCATACTGATGAGCAGATTCAAACACATTTGCTGGATTCAATGTTATAAGGGTAGTTTTATCATGTTTCCTGATTTCATTTGCAATCCATTTTAAATTGTATGTTAGAAAATCACGTTGAAACTGATACCAGTCAATTGATGGAGTCGGCCAATAAAAATAACTACCTTTACTCCACAAAGGATTATATTTAATATCTGAAAAATCAGCATAATTTTGTATCCAAGCCTTATTCACGACATCAATACTCTTATATTTAGATTGAACCCACTCCTGTAACTTCTGGATAGCTAATTCTGAATTGGGGTCAAAACGCCTAGGCTCATTAAGTATCCACCAGGATCCAAGTGATTTGTTGTTTCTATACCTGCACACGGTTTTACTTATATAAACAGCAGCCTTGTCTAATAATGCATGAGAACTAAACAGTTCGTTAAATTGGGGACGTCCTTGAAAAACATTATCGACGAATACTGGACCGTGAATGGCACAAAGAGTTGCCTCAATATTAATGTTATATTTATTTGCTGCTTCGAAAGCCCAATCGTACAAAGTAAAATCGAAATTATCAGGAGAAGTTTCAATATAATTCCACATCATAAAAAGACGTATAGAGTACATCTTATTCTCAGCCGCAGTTTTGAACCATTGATAAATTTCTTCCTTTGTTTGTCCTGGCTCAATCCATATCTCAGCTCCAATAGTTATTCTCTCCTGACTTTTCAATGGCATTACACACATTAAAAGAGTCATCCCAATTAATAATTTGATTATAAAACTATTTGTGTTAAATTTTGTCATAATAATCTACTCTGTTATATTAAGAGAAATTTTAATTTCATCTTCTCGTTCAGTTACTTTACCTTTATCAAATACGGCAATAAAAACAACCTCAAACTGCCCTACATATTTATATACATAATTAAAGTTTCCAATTTTTCCTTCAGACGGATCTCTTTTTAACACCACACCAGTACTGGCTGCAATTTTTTTCTTTTTTGGAAAGAGGAGTGATCTTGAAACAGCCCAATCTTCTGTATCATTCTCATAGTATGCAGCTTGCCAACTATCTCTCATGGTAATAACATTATCGCTTAATGAAGCTCTATCAGGTTGTTTATTTGGAGTAGAAAAAAGTGCCCATCCCAAATCATTATGGCTACTGAAAAGCTCATCTCCAGCACCATATGTCCGTTTAATAGAAAAAGACCTCAACCTATTCAAATTTCCTTTCCCGTGGAGTGTCTGATTCAATACATTTTGTTTTACGGCAAAATACATCTTAGTATCGATTTTATCTTGATCGAGCAAACTAGTAAAGGTTCCATTACCACTAGGTACATATGTTGTTCCGTTACTTGGTGGAGCCATTGTAAATTCAGAAGTAATATCAGTCCAGGTTGCAGAATGAACACCATTAATTGTGTAATCTTCCTGAAAGTCTTTGGAAACAAGGATCCTCATCTGATTTTGCTGGGTTCCATCCTGACTTTGAGTTTCGAATGTTATAAAATAATCAAGATCAATTTCCCGGCTTTCTTTAAGGGAGTAATTATGTCCTTCATCTCCCGTATATACTATAACAGAATCAACATCACCTTTAATACTAAATTTAACAATATCTCCAACTTTGTAGTCGGATTTAGATGTACTTATACTAAAAGTCTGGTCTACTGGATTTGCACCTCCCTGGTAACCCTCATCCTCAAATATATCGTTGGAACAAGCACTAAAGATTCCAGTCAGCAATAAAAGTGTCAGTATATTGTATGTCTTTTTATTTAACATAATATATCATTTAGTTTGTTACTATTATCTTAATTTCTTTAGTAATTTCTTTTTGGCTTTTTATATTGGCATTTGTTGCTTTAAAAACCACGTTATATTCTCCCGGAGTCGTATATATATAAGTATATCCTTTAACGGAAATATCCGTAACTCCTTTTATTGAAATAGATCTATCTGGCCCCAGATCTAGTGTTTTCGGCAACTTAACTGGGATACTCACAGCCCAATCTTCTGTTTCTCTGGAGTAATAGTCTTCAGGGGATGTCCACCAACTATTCCGCATCATGATTGTATATGAATTTTCTAACGATGCTCTATCTGGTTGTTTGTTAGGCGTAGAAAAAAGAGTCCAACCAAAATTTGCATGTTCATAGAGTGTCTTATTTAGAGTTTCATACACTGAGGATATAGTAAAATAACGAAGTCTATTTAAATTACCTAAACCATTAATATTTTGATTTTTTACAACTTGTTTAACTGCAAAATATAATTCTATTGTATCTTTATCTGTATTCAAAAACTCTTCAAGATTACCAAAACCGCTAGGCACATATGCCGTCCCATTATTGGGTGGTGCCATCAAAAATTTAGATGTAATATCACTCCATGTTGCGCCACGAACCCCTTCTATGCTGTAATCTCCGGTAAAATCATCTGAGACCAATACTCTCATCTGATCTGTTTGTGCTCCATTCTGACTTTGAGTTTCAAAATTTATAAGATAATCAGGCTCAGCTATACGTCCATCCTTGTATTCATAGCTATTACCTAATTCGCCTGAATAAAAGGCTATTATATCTGGGTTACCTTCGAAAACAAAGCGGACACTATCTCCTACCCTATATATTTCTTTTTCGGCTAAAACCTCAAAAACAGGACTATCAGGATCTTCAATTCTTTCACAAGACGAAATGCAGATGATAAGGCAAATACCTATTATTAATATGGGATTAAATTTCATATTTTTCTTTTATTAAAAAAGTTATTTCACAAATTAATTATTACCAACCTGGATTTTGCGTTAAATTTGGATTAAGACCTATTTCATAACTTGGAATGGGCCACACAACATCTCTTTCACCAACATTCGTAAATGTACTGACAGCATGATCTTTGTCTGAAAAATTAGGTGCGGCTATCGCATCTGTAAGACATTTTTTCATTTTGGTATAAAAAACACCCCACCTTACCAAATCACTCTTTCTAAGACACTCATATGCCAATTCTCTTGAACGCTCATCGTAAATAAATTCTTTAAAGTCATTGTAATCTGAGATTGTAATATCAATACTTGAATCAGGAGTATTTGAATCTTTTCCGTATCCTCTTCTACGAACTTTATTTATAGCATCGAGTGCGTCCTGAGTCGGTGCTCCGTTGACTTCGTTATCAGCTTCCGCAAACATTAACAAAACATCCGAATAACGAACAAGCGGAAAGTTTTGAGGTGTACGGCTTCTATGTTTAGGTTCTAAAATTTCATATTCCCGTCTGAATTTCCCACAGTTCCGGTTGAAAATCTGTGTAGAAGACCAGTTAACCTTTTGAGCAGGTACATTCGGTTGCTTGTAAAAAAAAGGAGCGATGGTATAGTCTCTTCTCAGATCTCCTGAAGCATATACTTCATAAGCAGATTTGGTCACATTTATATAATCATAGGTGTATCCAAGTTCCAGATCGAAAGAATTGCGTATACCATTATTCCCACCGACAAAACCTCCTAAATTAGCATAAATACCTGTTCCGTTCCCTTTAAATTCGACTTCCCAAAGACTCTCCTTTATATCATATAAATCCTGAGCATAATTGATAAAGATCTGCTGGAAGTCTGGATTAAGTTCATGAAGTCTGGAATTTATGATCTGTAAGGCACAGGTACGTGCTTTTTTGAAATGAGATTTATCATTTATGGGGAAACCAGCTATATTCAGATGTACCCGAGCCAAAACACCCCAAACAGCCGACTTGTTAACCTGACCAGCATTTCCAATTTCATCAATATCTTTTACCAAATCAACAGCATCTTCCATATCTTCAACAATCTTGCTGTAAACATCTGTTTTGGGTGTTCTTGCCGGTAAAGAAACTCCCGAATCAGATAGTACTGACGTTGATTTTAAAATAAGAGGAATATCCCCAAAATTCTGAACAAGTAAGAAATAATAATATGCCCTTAAAAACAAAGTTTCTCCTTTGATTCTATTTCTCTCAACTAATGAAATATTGATATCCGGATTATCTACATTTTCCAGAAGCATATTCGCATCGTTAATTCCAGCATACAAAGTTTGCCAGAATGATAATATCTTACTATCAGTAGCGCTGACTGAATAATCACCCACTGTATTTTGATCTCCGTCACGATTATTATACCCCTGATCTCCGTCAAGAGACATCCGACCGATCATATAGCCCCTGTAAGTAGCATTTTGTGCCAATGTTGCATAAACGCCAGTTAACGCTGCTTTCAAGTCGCTTTCAGTCTTGTAGTATTTATTTGAAGAAATCGCATCTTTATTATCCACATTCAGAAAATCCGAACAAGATGATAAAAAGAGTAGTACTATTGATAAAAATACATTATATGTTTTTTTCATAATATTCTATTTTTAAAATGTTGCTTTAATACCAAAAACCAAACTTCTTGAACGTGGATAGGCAGAATAATCAAAACCTGGAGTCAGGGCGCTGTTACGCACTGAAACTTCAGGATCCATTCCACTGTACTTTGTCCATGTGTATAGATTCTGAGCTGATAATGAAATATCTATTCCAGATGCCCCTATTAACTTATCAACTACCGACGGTAAACGATAGGACAGACTTACTGTTTTCAAACGAAGATAAGAGCCATCTTCAATCAGCCTACTGCTGTAATAACCGACAGGACCTTGGCCACCTGCCCTGAACAAGTTTGTGTCTGTATTATCCGATCTCCATCGATTTGCATAGGTGGCAAATTGATTCAAAGCTGACCTGTTATTTTGATTTCCTTCTAAGTAGATTTTATTAGCATTCAAAATATCATTGCCATATGACCATTGGAAAAATATATTCAAGCTGAGATTCTTGTATGTAAAGTCGTTGTTGAACCCTCCAATATGAATTGGCTCTGTCCGGCCAATGACTACATTATCTTTTGTCGTTATATTTCCATCTCCGTCAATATCTCTGTATTTTATGTCTCCAGGTTGTATTTTTGTCCTGGGATTACCGTTTGATGGGAGATCGGCTTTTAACACATAAGCACCTTCAGATCCCTCAAAATCATCATAACCATAAACACCTTCCCATATTAAACCAATAAATTGAGCTGCAGAAGAGCCAACCTGTGCTAGATACAAATACGAATTAGAATATGCATCAAGACCATTGACTGTAGATAATAGCCTGTCTTGACCTTCATTGAGGGATAGAATCTTATTATTGTTAAAGCTTATATTAAAATCGCTTTTCCACTTAAATTTATTAGTTTGAACATTAACTGTTGATAATGATATTTCCAATCCTTTGTTTTGTATTGATCCTATATTTTTATAAACACGAGAGTAACCTGTTGTATAAGGAACACCCGCATACAAAAGTAGATCTCTTGTTTTTTTATAGTACCAATCAATTGTAGTACTAATACGGCCTTTAAAAATATCAAAATCAATACCAGCATTATACTGTTCGGTAGTCTCCCACTTCAGACCCGAATTACCCATCTCTTTGTTTTTAATACCATAAGCAGGATTACCTCCAATCGGATAGTGGTACGTATAATCTGTCGATAATTGATTAAACCTGGAATAATCTCCGATACGGTCATTACCTGTTTGCCCGTAACTCAACCTTAATTTCGCATTATGTATATAAGATAAACTCTTCATGAAATTTTCTTCGCTCATCCGCCATGCAATAGCTGCTGAAGGAAAATATCCCCACTGATTTTGAGGGTGGAATTTACTAGACCCATCTGCACGGAATGTCATAGTGAAAAGGTACTTATTTCTTAAATCATAATTTATTCTTCCTAAAAAAGACATCATCCTATTTGTAGCCTGATAAGCGGCTATGGCGCCTGGCGTACCTGTGTCGAGACCGCTTAAACCTGTGTATTCTACAGGCATTTGCTCTCCTGCCAATTGCCATCGTTCATCTATCGTTTGCTGAGTTGTCCAACCAATCAAAGCATTAAAAGAATGAACTCCCACTTTTTTCTTATATGTAAGTGTATTTTCGTTCAACCATGTTTGTAATTCTCTGAAATTAACATACCCATTTATGCCTTTTGTATTTCCGGACAGTTCAGAAGAACCTCTTGAAGTTTCGCTACCATAGAAACCTGTTTCTCTAAAAGTTCTATTATATAAGCCAGCTTTGATTAACAACTCCAAATTGTTTGTAACTTTGTAAAATATCCGTGCGTTATATCTGAAATAGTCTCCTTTTTTTTCTCGTTTAGAATTTTTCACATCAATTATTGGGTTCACCCGGGTATCATTTGCATCTGGATCTAATAATGTTCCTGTAATATCAATAGCATCTTTTCCAAGTAAGGGTCTGTATCCCCAGGTACGATACAACAGATAACTGGCATAAGTTTGCGTGCCACTTGTGGATGTTGAGGATATTTCTCCAAAACCATTATCTCTTATATAGTCTGTTGACATGTTGATCCTTACCTTTTTATTTAAATAATGATCCAGATATAATTTACCCTGATAGCGATTGTATCCACTATTAATTACAACACCATCTTGTTCTGTGTATGATAAGGATGCGGAGTATCGGGTAGACTGACTCCCTCCGTTTAAAGATATATTGTGACTTTGATTCATTGCATCTCTGAACAACATATCCTGCCAATCAATCGCTTGTACGGTTTGATAATCTTCCAGGGTTTTTCCATCATACAAATACTGGCTTGTCGCATACACAGGGTTGATTTCATATTGATAATCAACAAATTGAAAAGCGCTCATTAAATCCATTCTCTTTCCGACCCGTTGTACTCCGAAAGTACCATCATAGGTAACGACTGTTTTGCCCACTTTCCCGTCCAATGTCTCTATAATCACAACTCCGTTTGCTCCTCTCGATCCATATATAGCTGTTGAGGAGGCGTCTTTCAATATTGTTATTGATTTTATATCCCTAGGATTTAATGCTGATCCATTAAATCCATCAATTGGGAATCCATCGATTACATATAATGGAGAATTATCTTGTGTTAAAGAGTTTCCACCCCTTACAATGATATTAAGCCCGGAACCAGGTTGATCATCCGCACTACTAACTTGAACCCCGGCAATTCGTCCTGCCAATGCCTTTTCAAAAGATTCTACAGGAGCTTTCATTAAATTGTCTACATTCACCACCCCTACAGAACCTGTCAGATCGGTTTTCTTCTGAGTTCCGTATCCAACGACAACAACCTCATCTAAAACTTTTACATCCTCTTCTAATTCTATTTGATAATTATTAGTAGAGGTTATGTCAACTTCTTTTGTCATATACCCCATGCACCTAATTAAAAGGGTTGATTTTTCACTCACTTTTAAGGTAAAGTTTCCATTTAGATCTGTTGTTGTTGCATTTGTTAAGTTTTCCCCTTCACTAATCACAGCACCGACAACAGGGACTTTATCAGTTTTTGACAGGATAACACCAGCAATGTATTTTTGCTTAACATTGTTGTTTTGTTCCTGTCCATTAACAATAGATGTTACTAAGTAAGGAAACAAAAAAACAACTTGTAACAAAACAATTATTTTCTTGATTTTAGAAGAGTCTTTCAACGTACTTGTTCCTAATGTATTTTTCATGATATAGATATTGAACTTCGTGATTATTTTTCGTAAGAGTCTGTCCTAAATGGACTTGCAGGATTCATAAAACTATTAAATATCGTACTGCTAAAGTAATTTTTAAAACAGTATCGCACATTTTCCGGTTGCGATACTTGCTCCGACCATATTTCTATTTTGTCTCCATATTGTTGATGAACTTTTGCTTTAGCCGGATAAAAGATCCCATCTTTACCTGCAATTTCAAATGTATTTTCAGGATTTCCTTTTATTACAAGACCACCATCTGCAAAATCAAACGTTATTGTAATTTTATTCCCAGTTATTTCCATTTTTCTATATATGGGACTTGAACAAGAGAGGTTGTTAAAACCATAATTTTTTTTCAGAGCATAATATGAGAGCCTCTTACTAATCATTCTTTTATTTGAGGCATGTATCAATTCTTCTTCGCCAATGTCTCCCGTCGTTACCATTCCTGAATTAGGTATAATATATTGACTTCTAAATTGGACTTCCCTCAGAAAAGCACTTTCTCTATTTCTTGATCCGCTATACTTATATGGCGCAATTTGTACATAATAGAAAGGAATATCTTCTTGATTTAAATACTTTCTCCATTCATTGACCATTGCAGGAAATATTTTTGAATAAAGATCGTAATCTACTATATTATTTTCTCCCTGATACCAAATAATGCCTTTTACGTTATACCTTGAAATAGGATAGAACATTGCATTGAATAATGCAGTTGGTATTCGTTGAGGTGATTTACTTTTCATATTTATAGCTGAAATTTCGATTTCAGGGAAAGTTTTCAATAAATCTAAACTCATCCAGGCCTGTGCGTTTGAACCTCCCCAGCTAAGATTTATGATGCCAATTGGAACCTGAAGAGTTTTATATAATTCAAGTGCATAAAAATATCCAACAGCACTAAAACTTCCTGTAGTATTAATTGATGCACATTGCCAGTTTCCTTTAACATTGAACTCAGGGATAGATGAAATACTCCTTTCTGCAGTAAACATACGAATTTCAGGGTATGAGTTAGATTCGACAATTGCATCCTGTGAGTCCAGTATTGGCTGAGACTGAAATCCTTTTACCGGCATAGACATGTTGGATTGTCCGGCACAAATCCACACTTCACCAATTAATATGTTATTCAAAGTTATTATATCATTTCCAGATGAAATACTTATCATATGTGGGCCACCTGCTCCTGGTGTTTTTATATTTGCTTCCCAGGTTCCATTAATATCTACCTGAACAGACAATGATTTTTCAATCCAACCTGTTTTAAAATTAACAGTAGATCCAGGTTCTCCCTGTCCCCATAGCTTAACCTCGCTATTTTGTTGTAAAACCATATTATCTGAAAATATATTGGGGATTTCTAGTGTTCCCGCCATTGTAACTACAGATAATAACAGAAAATTTAGAAATAACGAACTCAATCTTTTCATGTTATAATTATAAATTATTCCGCGTTTAATTTGTTATTTTAAAAATTCTTTATAATTGCTTATCCTGTGAAAAGTAAGATAATTGGAATTATGGTAACTGTCAGCGCCACCAAAATCGTCATCATAAGCAGTTCTTGAAAGAAAAACAATGTCTTCATTTTCAAAAAGCCAATCAACGTATTGAAATCCGTGCTTGAATCTATCTGGATGTGATAATACTGTCTTGTTTATTTCCCAATGATATAAATCTTTTGAACTAACCAATGATAGATAATTACGTACACTAGCTGGGTAAGCAGAATCATACCCCATAGGAATATTGTTCACCAAAGACCAGTAACGTTGAGTTTTTTCATCATATCTAATCGTAAACTTCTTTGATCCACCTGGGAAATCAATAAATCCTGCATTAGGTTGGAAATAAATTTTGTCATTTTCACAAGTTGTTTTAATTATGGCTGCTCGCTCTTTTGTTCCAGGATGAATATGAACCCTGATAATATTTACTAATCTATTGTCATGCGTGACTAATGCTTGACCTTCTAACCAACCCAGAAATTTTCCATCCATATAGTCTTTATTATATACCAATCTATTCGTCATTTTCCAGTTATTTGAATTTAACAAATCTCCAGATAAATCAGCAGATACCATGACAGCACCATAACGTATAGGCAAATTAGAGACTACGGCATCGGCATCCTCAAATCCTTTCCAAATTCTTCCATTGTGAAATGCAGGAATAGTTGGTGCTGTATGATAATTCCCCTGAAACAAAAGACCAGTTTGCGAGTTTGTTGGCACACTCCAAGTATAGCCATTATCTGATGAGCGACGTATTACAATGTTTCCATGCCCTTTATCCAATCCAAGGACATAAAGTTTGTTATTATATAAGAAAATTGCTGACCAATATTGTCCTTCTATTTTAGAAATCTGCTGCCAGGTTATTCCTTTATCAGAAGATTTGAAGATAAAAGTTGTACCTGATTTACCTGTGTTCGCATTCGGTCCGAAAACATCATGCGAAGCAATATAATCGCCATTATCCAACCTACATAAAGAAGGAGAACCTATATAGAGCCCATCTGCTTTGGGAATATGTTTAATAATTACTCCTGGGGGAACATTGGTTGTTTGTGCGTTTACACAAAACACCATCAAAACACTTAAAATAGCGAATACAATTTTATTCATAATCTTACTCTTTAACAGATAACCGAGATAAATCTTTGAAATTATTTATTCTATGAAAAGTCATATAATTAGCATTGTGATAATCATTAGCTCCACCTTCTTTATCGTCGTATGCAGTCCTTGAAACAAAAATGATATCTTCACCTTCAACAACCCAATCTATATATTGAAACCCATGCTTTTTGTTATCAGGATGATAAAACAATATTTTATTAACTTTCCACTCTCTCAAATTTGTAGACGTAGCAACAGCAACAAAATTTCTGATCCTATCGGGGTTAGCTTTTCCTTTATAAGTATCCGGTATGTAATTCACTATTGTCCAATACATTTGACTCTTATCATCATAACGAATTGTAAACTTCTTCGAAGCTCCGGGCATCTTGTAAAAATCTTCTTTATTAAAAGTAAGCTTCTTTCCATTCCTACTGACTTTCATTAAAGCTGTATATTCATCAAATGTAGGAGGTATGTGGACCCGCAAGAGGTTTAGAATTTCACCATTTCTTCCAACAACAGCATTCCCCTCTAACCATGCTTTAAAGTTACCATCTAAAAATGTTTTATCATATCCAACATGATTGGATCGAGTCCAATTCCTAGCTTTTAACAAGTCTGATTTTACTGGAGCTGAAAGCATCACCGCGCTATATCGCTCTCCCCATTTATCAGATTCGGCTGTTGCATATTCAACAGCTCTCCAAACGCGTCCTTTATATACCAATAATGGAGTCGGTGCGGTATGATATTCACCTTCCAATATCAAACCATTATCAGCATTATAAGGATTTGTCCAAGTTTTACCATTGTCGATTGATTTACGTAAGACAACGTTGCCATGAGCTTTATTGGTACCCATGATGTACAATTCACCCTTTATTACAAATAGATTTGACCAAAATTGCCCATTAATCTGCGATATTTTAGACCAAGTTTTCCCTTTATCTGAAGATTTGAAAATTAATGTTTGAGCAGACTTATATTCTGTAGATTTTGGCCCAAATTCATCATGAGAAGCAATATAATCACCATTAGGTAAAATGCAAATACTTGGTGATCCAATATATTTTCCTGTTGAACCTGGAATATAATTGATAATGATTCCAGGGGGAATACTATCAGTTTGAGCCAACAAAGAATTGCCCAAAAGAGTTAAAACGAATAAAAACTGAATAACTAATTTTTTCATAAATAATTGTAATTGATAATACTATAAAGTCAACATTAATTTTATTGCACTAACGGAATCTTTACTACTACCTTCTTTACCACCTCATTACTATCTACTTTCATACAAGGTTTGTGTCCATCCGAAGGAAATAAAACCAAAAAATTTCCGGAAGACAACAAATGCTTTGTATAGTTATCCTCATCAAAAAAGGTGATGTCTTTCGTTTCATTATAAGGAGTAACTTCTCTGTTTCTTTTTTTGTCAACAGGAGTAACATAAATATACTCTTTACCCTTCGCCAAATACTGAATGTCTATATACTTTCTATGTGCTTCAAAGTGTGCCGTATCTTTTGTCAAATACTCTTCAATATTGGCATAAGTTCCATCATCAGCCAATTCGTATCGTCCCGGCTTCATTGAATTGAAATCGCTTTCTTTCAAAAACTTCAATGCCGCTTCCCAACTGGTTGGGTTTAATATGTTCTGTTCTACAAATAGTCGTTTATTAATACTTGAATCCGGCTTCATCGTTAATTGAGCCCATTCCGATTGATTGAACCATTCATTAACCTGACTGTCAGTCCAGTTAGAAACGTCATTACTCTTATTACAAGCCATTAGCATGGTTATCAATGATATATATATAATTATTTTGTTCATTTTTTACTTTTAAATCACTTTCAACAAACCACTATTTGTACACCGCACCATAATTTGCACACGCTCTGTAATCAGAACCTTCGGCATCCGAACCGAATGCGCTCCAGGCAGATGGACGGAAGATTTTTTCTTCATCCACATTGTGCATGCATACCGGTATCGACAACATGGAAGCCATCGAAATCAAATCAGCACCGATATGTCCGTAACTGATGGCTCCGTGGTTAGCACCCCAGTAATTCATTACCGAATACACGTCCTTAAACCGACCTGTACCGGTTAAGCGAGGCACAAAGAAAGTCGACGGCCAGGTTTTGTCGGTACGGTTGTCAATAGTTTTGAAAACATCCTCAGGGAAAGTGGCGCTCCATCCTTCAGCAATCTGCAACACCGGTCCGATACCTTTTACCAGATTCAAACGGCACATGGTCAACGGCATCCCCGCTTTGGTCAGGAATTTTGATGAATAACCACCGCCACGCATGTATTCAAGTGATGCAGGATACCATTTGGTGGCTCCCAGCATTTTCTCAACTTCTTCCTCTGTAATCTCCCAATGAGGTTTCATCACAGGATTACCGTCTTTATCGCTTTGCTGACCGGTACCATCCAGCGTACAAGAACCCGAGTTAATCAGGTGAATAGCTCCTTCCTTTAAAATGCCTTCGGGTTTCCAGCCGGTCACTCTTTCAATGGCTTCGGGACTCCAGTAAGTTCTCACGTCGGCAAAGATTTGGGCTGTATTTGTCAACAGATGACCGAACAACATGCTGATGCCATTAAGGTGATCGTCTTCGGTAGCAAAGGTAAATGCTTCGCGAATGCCATTCCAGTCGAACGATGAGTTAAGTATTGCCTCAGAGAAATCACCATCTGGAAGAAAATCCGTCCACTGACGCTGCCCCTGAAACCCGCCTGCAATGGCATTATGTCCCATTGCTTCTTCTCCAAATCCCATGTCTTTCAGTTTGGGGTTACCAATCATCAGGTCACGCATGATCAGGGTCATCTTCACAACGAATTCCCAGTCCTGATCTTTTTGTTCGCGACTGCGTTTCAGGCGTGCCGGATTGTAATCCTCCCCTTCATTTTTCATACAATGAGTTCTGGTCCACAGCATGGCTTTCTCAAATTCTTCCTTGTCATAGATGCCTAACTGAATACGGCGTAAAATTTCAACAGTATCTACATATTCTGTTCTCATGCCCAAATATTCCTGAAGGAATTCAGGATTTACGATTGATCCTGCGATTCCCATCGAAACCGATCCGATGGCCAGATAAGATTTTCCGCGCATCATCGCTACGGCCAAGCCGGCTTTTGCAAAACGCAACAGTTTTTCTTTCACATCTTCCGGAATTTCGGTACTACCGGCATCCTGCACATCACGTCCGTAGATACTAAAAGCAGGCAAACCTTTCTGATTATGAGCCGCTAAGGCTGCTGCCAGATAAACTGCGCCCGGGCGTTCAGTCCCGTTGAATCCCCAAATGGCTTTGGGAATAAGCGGGTTCATGTCGATGGTCTCTGAACCGTAGCACCAACAGGGTGTAACTGATAAGCTCAGTCCTACATTTTCTTTCTCGAATTTGGCAGCGCAGTCAGCAGCTTCTTTCACACCACCAATACAAGTATCAGCCAATACACACTGCACAGCAGAACCGTCGGGATAACACAAATTTTCCGAATAAAACTTTGCTACTGATTTTGCCAGATTCATCGTCGTTTCTTCCAGTGATTCTCTGATACCACCACGACGACCGTCGATAATCGGGCGAATGCCTATTTTAGGATAATTATTGGTTTCCATGTATCTTATTTAAGATTATTTCATTATTGATTATCAAGACTCTTATTTATACTGTTGTTCGGTACAGCACTATAGGGATCACTTACTGCCCTATCTCTTCTATGGCTCTTTTGATTAGGGCTTTATGCTCCTGATCAAATTTATTAAACGGACTTGCCAATACATCACTACAAATGCCAACAACCGATAATGCCGATTTCAGACCTTTTAAATAACTTGAACCGTATTTGCCATTGCTGTAGATTGTAGCACAGACCTGCATCACTTTTTGTTGCAGTTGTCTGACTTTATCCTGATCCATTGCTTTGGCGGCATGGTACAAATCAACATAGAGTTTAGGGAATAAGTTAGCTCCTCCGTTTACGCCTCCACTGGCACCCATCATTACGGCTTCAGCCGTCATTTCTTCCGGACCGACAAAAATCGAGAAGTCTTTGCGGTCACGCATGGCGTATACCACCGACTGAAAATAAGAACCATTGGCAGAGCTATCTTTAAATCCAATCACCTTAGGATTCTGTGCAAGCCTTTTGATTGTTTCTACACTGAAAGAAACTTTGGTATGAGCAGGCATATTATACAGAAACAACGGTAACTCCAACTGAGGAATAAGTCTTTCATAATACTCGGCTAATTCAGGCTGACCCGGCGCAAAATAATAAGGCGGAGCAGAAACAACAGCATCAGCACCAAATTCAGATGCCTTCTGACTCAAACGCAAACTATCGGATAATGAAGTATCTGAAATTCCAACAAGCAAAGGTAACCTTCCTTTCAAAAAACCACTTGTCTGCCGGATCATTTCCACACGCAGGTCAAAACCAATACTCTGGGCCTCTCCTGTTGTACCCAATATAAAAATACCATGCACCCCACCGGCGATTACATGCTCAACCAGCCGTTCGAGTCCTTCTACATCTAAAGTGTTATCATTCAGTAATGGCGTTACCAGTGGCGGTACGATTCCTTCAAGTTTATTGTTCATCATGCTATTATATATCTTAGTTTTTGCTTTATCGTTTTAGCTAAATGCTTAAAAAAAATCTTTTTACTTTAAATATCTTTCTTTTTAGGTGTCGATGCTCCAAAGATTAACTGAGGTTCTGAAAACGACATCGATTTAATCTCCAATTCACCGTGGTTGATCTTATCCACCAAAATATTAACCGCCTGGGTTGCAATCAGTTCCAGCGGCTGCCGGATATGCGTAATTGTTGACGGAGATAAATTGAAGACATCATTCCGGTTAAATCCAACAAACGCAATATCCTCCGGAATACGAACCTGCATATCTTTCAAACAATACAATCCTGTCACGGCCAGCATATTCGTCAGAAAAACAACAGCTTCCACTTTCTTTTTATTAACAAGTACATCCAGCACATTACTCATCTCCACCTTTGTGTTCAACAAATTTACCTTCTTCACCTGGATGTATTTGCTTAATCCTGCCGCCTGCATGGTTTCTTCATAACCACGGATACGATCCAGAATGTGATTCATACCCGTTTTATATCCAACCAGAGCAATATTTTCATATCCCTGCTCAATCAAATGCCGCGTTGTCAATTCCGTTGCCCTGTAATTATTCAGACAGGAGAAGCTGATGTCTGTCCCCGGAAAATTACGGTCAATCAACACCAGCGGAGTATTGTTATCATGAATGGATTTGATTAAATTTTCCGATCCATCGCATGGAACAACTATCAAACCATCAACACCTTTGCTCAGTAGCACATCGATTAATCTTTTTGTATTATCCAGATCTTCATCCGAACTACTGAATACCACCGTATAACCCAGCTCGTTCGCTCTGTTTTCCACTATTCTGGCAATGGCAGAATAAAAAGGGTTTGAAATATCGGTTACAATCAATCCGATTAACTGCGTTTTACCTCCTCTGAGGTTTCTTGCTATCAGGTTTGGAGAATAATTCATCTCCATTGCTGTTTTGATAACCTTCTCGACCATCTCGTCAGCAATGCGGTACTGCTTTGCTTTGCCATTCAGCACAATGGAAACCAATGTAGTGGAAACTCCCACTGAATCAGCAACATCTTTAAGTAATACCCGCTTTTCTTTTGCCATTTTTCACTATTTCGTGAGACAAATATATAACTAAATCGGTTTAGCAATGTTTTAGCACTAAATAATTAACGCAATTTAACTATTATAGAGATTGAACTTCAGGATATGACAAACCTAAAACTACATTTACCCCTTCTGAAAACTACGTAGTCAAGCCTTAAAAACCTATCTAACCCTTGCAATTTAGGAATTATAAGGATAATCTATTCGTTGCAGTCTCCTTTCGACCTCGACTGATGAGCCGAAAAATAAGAGAGATTAGCGTAAATAATCGTCCTTGTTTGAGCGAAGCGAGTTTGGACGATTTAGCTAATCGAACGCTAATTTTTCGAGCGAAGCAGGCGCAGTCTTGACTTTCTTTTGCTTCGTTTTCTTGTGTCAAGACAAGAAAATGAAGTCCGGGTTTGGGGCGGAAAGCCCCAAGAATTAATCACTAAAATAGTCCTGTCTTTCTGGCATTTCTGCAAGATTTATTTTGAGAATACACAAAATCTTGTAGACACAGATAAGAAAAAATCAATTCTTTTTCTGACTAACAGGATGTTAAATGGTTTTTGTAAACAACAAATTTAAGGTTGTCTCTTAAAAATTAAAACAACTATTCTTCCCCAAATCCCATTTCTCCACCTCCGCTATTATCCCGCTGTTGTTCGGTTTTCTTCGGTTTCATGTTTCCGAAATTATAAGTGGCAGTAAGACCAATCATCCGGCCGGAGAAATAACTCTCGGAACGTTGGTAAAAACCATCACCCCAGGTTACTGAACTCCTGCGACGGGTGTTCAGCACGTCACGTATCATGAAATTCAAACTTAGTTTACGGTCAAATAAAGTTTGACGCAATCCTAAATCAACTGAATAACTGGCCGTTTCCTTGCCCTGTGCTATCAATCTGGGAGCTGAATATTGTCCGGTAATTTGTCCGAAAGTATTTTTTCCTAATATAACATTACCGATGACACGTCCGGTCCAGCTGAAGTTTTCCTGTTCCGGGATATTCCTTGTAATACTATTGTTATAAGGGCTGATATAGGTAGACGCGTACAGTTTGCTATAATACAAATTGACAGAAGATGTAAGATTAAGTATTTTGAACAGGTTATTTTTGACAACCAGTTCAAATCCGGTGTTAGCCGATTTTGTCACATTCATATAGGTGCTTTCCAACACATTATCATTATTCATGAAACTTACCCGCTGAATAACATCATCGGTAAAACGGTGATACAAGGTTGAAGCCAAAGAATGTTTATCCCATGTTTTCAAATAATTGAGCTCCAACGCAGCAGAATATTCCGGCGACAAATCCAGGTTACCATAGGAAATATTGGTTGAGTCCGAGTAATCACGGAAAGGATTAATCTGACGTCCTCTGGGGCGACTGATTCTGCGACTGGTATTAAACTGAATTTCATTGTTATCAGGTAATGAATAAGAAGCAAAAAAGCTGGGGAAAAGCTGGATTTCTCCTTTAGCTCCATAATCATCAGTCTGCTTATTACCCGCATTATCCAAGACGGAATTAAACGGATGTCGCCAGAAATACTCTCCACGTAATCCTCCCTGAAGACTTAAATTGTTGAATCTGTTTCCGTAAGTGATATAGGCTGCATGCACTTGTTCCTTATAATCAAATTCATTGTAATAAGCATAAAGAGGACTATTGGTCAATAAATCAGTCGCCGAATTCGGACCAAAACGATCCTGTAAGGTACTTTGCCAACCTGCTTCCAACCGGTCGGTTTCAGAGAATTTCTTCGTAAAATCCAGTTTGAACTGCCATTCTTTGTTTTGTCCCTGATTGTACTGCATGATATACGAAGTAGTATCAGCTCCTGAATTTTCACGTTGCAAATAGGAATCATCGCTGTAACGCTTATGTGTTGAATAAGACAGACTCGACATCAGGTTTGAACCCTTTTGATCAAGTTCCCATTTATAGTCGAGTGTTATATTCATTCCCGGACGCCCACCATCATTCACATTATACCGGTTGTAGTCCCTGAGTATGTTTGATGTGGCGTAATCAGTCAAAGTGTAATTAATTTTGTCGGAACCTCCACCTGTACCAACCATGCCAAATCCCGACAACCCTATTGAGTGTTTATCACTTAACCTGTAATCAATACCTGCACGTGTGAATAAACCGCTGTAACCGAATAAACGTTCATTGTCCTGCTTCAATAATGCAGTGGTATCATTATTTGTGTCTAATGAATAACGTTCCGACCAACCTCCACCGGCAAAGTTCATTGCACGGTAACCCATGTTGATATAAGCATCGAATCTGCCGCTGTTGTAATTATAATTTATACCGGCGTTGACTCCGGGAATAGCTCCCTGCGACCACATCGTTCCTAACGAAGCACTACCGTAATATCCCCCTTTGCGGTTTTTCTTCATGACTAAATTGATGATTCCGGAAGTTCCTTCAGGATTAAACTTAGCCGAAGGATTGGTCATAATTTCGATGGATTCGATACTTTCGGCAGGCATCTGCTGTAGGATCTGAGCACGGTTCTCTGCTGTCAAACCCGAAGGTTTTCCATTGATCCAGACTTCAACGCTGGAGTTGTTACGTAAGGAAACATTCCCTTCGTTATCGACATCCACAGAAGGAATATTTTGCAATACTTCTGTTGCTGAACCTCCGGCTGAGGCGATATTCTGATCTACTGAGAATACCTTCTTATCAATCTCAAACCGCATCTGGGTTCCCTGTCCCACCACTTCCACTTCTGAAAGTCTTTTACTGTCCTCATACAGCTTTATCATCCCCATATCCAGTTCTTTATCACTCACCTTCAGAGGCAGTTCGATGGTGTTATATCCCACGAAACTGATGCGTAACATATATTTCCCATTTGGCACCCGTGGTAATTCAAAGTGACCTTTTTCATCGGAAATGACCCCGGTAGCCGGCGCAGCATTGGCTTCCTTCAGCAAAGCTACATTTACAAAATCAAGAGGTTGACTTGTATTGCCATCTACAATCCGACCGCGTATCGTTTGCAAAGCAAAAACCGGGACCACGAAAAAAACGAGTAAAATGGAAGAAAATAATCTGTTCATGATAACTGGAAAAATTTGTTATTATTAGTTTTCTCACTTTGTTCGAAATGACAGTCAGTGTTTTATTTTTTAGCAGGAGGTAAGTTGGCGGTTAACCGCCAACTTACCTCCTGCTTTGATAATCCATCCTATAACTTGTCATCCTGAGCGTAGCGAAGGATCTGTAATGTCAATAATCGATCCTAATCATTATAGACAAATCCGCACGCGGAAAGTTTAAATCTTAAAGGCTAAAATCCGTTAAGAATGTAGAATAAAAATAAACCATATAAGTCATTATTCGAAGTTCGGCAACAAATACTTATCTCTCGATTCCAGAATCTTATCTACATTATTCACTTCCAAGAAAGTAGTACCAAAACCTTCGCCGAAGCTACCGCTGAGGTAACATACCAAACTATCGCTTTCAATCCAGCCCCATTCTAACAGGTGCTGTAAAGCTTCAATAAAATACTGTTGTGTATTTCCTTTACCTTCCTGATAAATAGGCACGACACCATAAGACAAAGCCAGTTCGCGGGTAGAGCGATCGTGGTAACAGATTGCCAACACCGGAACCGTTCCACGGTAAGCAGCCAGGAAACGGGCGGTACGGCCACTGTATGTATCCGTAATGATGGCTTTGGTACCGAGTTTAGTACTTGTTTCGACTGCCGCATTACTCAGAAAAGAAGTCAGGTCGTGTGTGCTTATTTTAATTGGGATGTCATTTTCAGCCATTTTCGTTTTTTCGGCCTCCTTGGCAATGGTAGCCATGGTTCTTACGGCTTCAACCGGATATTTCCCGTAAGCCGTTTCGCCGCTGAGCATAAGGGCGTCGGTACGATAATAAATGGCATTGGCAATATCGGTCACCTCGGCGCGCGTAGGCCTTGGATTCTTAATCATTGAATGGAGCATCTGGGTTGCCACGATCACCGGTTTACGTGCCTGCACGCATTTACGGATCAGTTTACGCTGGATTCCGGGTATTTTTTCCTGAGCAACTTCAATACCCAAATCTCCACGGGCAATCATAACCCCGTAGGTGTGTTCCATTATCTCATCGATATTATCCACACCTTCCTGATTTTCAATCTTCGAAATAATCTTAATCGGGCTCTTGTGTTCATCGAGTATTTGCTGGATATCCATCAAGTCTTGCCTGTTCCGCACAAATGAATGGGCAATGAAATCAATATCCTGTTCAATGGCAAATAAGATATTTTCTTTATCACGAGCGGTCAGCGACGGTAAATTAATACGAACACCCGGGACGTTGACACTTTTTCTGCTTCCCAGCGAACCATCGTTCATCGCTTTACAATGCAGAAATCCATCTACCTTCGACTCCACCTTCAAGTCAATTTCTCCGTCATCAATAAGGATATCATCGCCAACGTTAAGATCACGCACAAAGTGTGGATAGTTGACATAAATTTCTCCTTTTCTGGACATTTGATCGGGATCACCTTTTACCTTGATGATGTCGCCGGCCGTAATTTCGATGTTGTCGTTTTCGGCGATAGTCGTGCGAACTTCCGGCCCTTTGGTATCCATCAAAATGGCAATGTGATTACTCACGGCACGCACATTGTTGATGATTTTCAGGAAACCCTCGCGATTGAGATGTGCCGAGTTCATACGCACTACATTCATCCCCTCTATATACAATTCACGTATAAAATCCACATCACAGCGCTTGTCGCTTATGGTGGCTACAATCTTTGTTGCTTTTGTCATAAACATAACTTATAAAAATGATTCTATGGCCAATCGGTATGAATCCAGTCCAAATCCGATGATACATCCTTTGCAGACCTGCGACAAGTATGAATGGTGACGGAAAGATTCCCGCTGATATACATTGGAAATATGCACTTCGATAACCGGACTGGTAATCGAACGGATAGCATCGGCAATGGCGATCGAGGTATGTGTATAGGCTCCCGCATTGAGGATGATACCATCTGCTTCAAATCCTACTTCATGCAGTTTATTGACCAACTCTCCTTCCACATTCGACTGAAAGTAGGATAACACTACACCCGGGAATCTGGTTTTCAATTCCTCCAAATACGACTCGAAACTCCGGCTGCCATATACAGAAGGCTCTCTTTTGCCCAACAAATTGAGGTTCGGGCCATTGATGATCTGAATGCGCTTCATATTTTTGATTGAGTATTTGGGCGCAAAAGTACGAAAAAAAAACTGATATTTACTATATTCATGGTTGATCTGCTCTGCACCTCTGTCCAAAGCAAACTCTTTTGATATACTGAAAATTTTATTGAAAATAAATTTGCTATTCTTTATAACAAGAATAAATTGAATCAATCTTTAAACATTTGTTTGTCTACTTTTTTTAATTTGACTATTTTTGAAGAAAACTTACAATCTGGTTACCAAGACAAAATACGGAAAAATGAAAAACATCAAAATGAAAATACATTTTTTAATTCTCAGTTTATGTGTCGTTATTTCAGCTAACGCTTATACTCCTCCGAATGAATATAAAACCATCTTTGAAGACAAAACCGTCTGTTACAGAAATCTGCGTTACGGTGTCATCCCTGATGCCATTCCCGATTCGACCAGCGACAGGCTACTTGATTTGTACATCCCTGAAACGACTGAAAAACAACAACCACTTCCAATTTATTTCTTTGTTCACGGAGGCGGATTTGCAGGAGGAAGCAAGGAAGCTCAATTGGCTTTGTTTCAAAAAATAGCAAATGCCGGATATGCCGTTGTGTCAATCAACTACCGATTAATGTTGAAATACAATAACCCGGACAAGGTACGTTGCAGCACTTACACACAGAACGGCCCGGGAAAAAGAAAATTTGCTGATGGGCTTAATCTCGCCATCAACAGTGCGGTCGAAGATGCTCAACTGGCTTTGCAATGGATACACGCTAATGCCGGGAAATACAGGTTGGACACGAATCGCTTAGCTGTAAGCGGCGGTTCCGCAGGAGGTATAACAGTGCTTTATTTAGCTTTTGACTCCAATCAGACTGTACCACCTATCAAAGCTGTTGTCAATTTCTGGGGTGCACTCGAAGATGTGTCAGTGATTAAAACAGGAAAAACTTTACCCGCAGTGCTGACTTACCACGGCGACATCGACAACCTAATTCACGTGAATTTTGCTGAGGTTTTACACAAACGCTTGCAAGAAACCGGAGATACCATGTCGATCTTAAAAATAATGGAAGGCAAAGGACATGCGCAATACTCCTACATCAGCAAATATAAAACCGGCGAAATTACTGACTTTCTAAACAAGGTTTTGTGACAGGAAATTCATAAACAGATAAATTTATCAAGTCTTGATTAAGGCTATTTGCTGACATACCGACAATAACACGAATATCATCGGGTTTTTTCCTAATGAGCCTTTTTCACAGGCTGAGTTTCAACCCGGCGTAAAACGAACGGGGTAACGACGGGCCATACATGTATCCTGCATCACGGGTTTCTCCTGTATCGAAATCTCGTTGAAAACTATTGAATATATTCTGAATACCACCATTCAACTGCAATTTAGCTCCTTTGCTTAATTTGAAATCATAGGATAATTTTAATCCAAGATCGAAAAAACCGGGGGTCCAGACTTCTTTATCATCTTCTATCTGAACGCCATAGTGCTGAACAAGCATACTACCGGTATAAGTCCCCGACAAGGCAATAGTCATTTGTTTCAACGGATTATACGAAGCCGTCAGGTATCCATACAAATCCGGGGAACGAAACATCTCTCTACGAGGTTCCAGATTCGGGTTTTCGCTCCAGCTTTCCGCCTCTTTGTATAAACTTTGCTGAATGGTAAATCCGGCCTGAACATTTGTTTTGACGGACGGAATAGCCTTTCCTTCAATATTAATTCCCTTTACTACAGCTCCTGAACCGTTTTTACGCATCAAGCGAGTCTGACCGGTTGCATCTACTCCGGCCTCTTCGAGATAAAACACATCATCTATTTCCGTGTAGAACCCTTCAACCAACAGGTTAGTTTGCACTTTTCCAAAAGTTTTGTAGAAGTCAGCCGAAACACTGTAACTCCTGGAATGTTCAGGCTTCAAATTCGGGTCAAGTACAATAATCTGCACCACGCCTCCTACAGCAGTCAGGTGCAAGTCTTCATCGAAAGCCTGTGGCGCACGGAAGCCTTCGGCATAACTGGCACGAAAATTTACCCATTCTTTCGGATTATAACGCAGGTTTACCCTCGGACTGAAAATAGGCTTCTCAATTAGGTTGTGTTTGTCATAACGTAACCCCATCAGCAAACTCAGCGTTTTATTTTTCCACTCGTTCTGCAGGAAAATGCTTTTAATATTCATTTCCTGATTGATTTGACGCTCGTATGCCAACTGTTGATCTGTCAGTTTATTATAATTATATTCCGTACCAATTGTAAGGTCAGAGGGCATAAATATCAACTTATCAAATGAATACGCATATTGGGCTCCTGCCACCCAGGACAAATCGCTGGTCAGGCCATAAGCATTAGGATCCTGACCGGCGCCATAATAACTGTCCCTTTTGATCTTTTGCGCTGATGTAAACAGATTCAACCGGTGTTTATAATCCGGGGTAAAGTAATCCCACTTAACACCTCCCGTATTGATATTATGATCGGTTTGTTCCGTAATATCAGCCTGATGAGCAGGTAAATTCAATTTGTTACCGCCCCGGCGGAATTCGCTCAGATTATGATATTCCGCAGTAAGTTTACTTTGATCCCCCGTTTTAAAATAAGAGCGAAAACCGATGTTCCGGGCTGTTATCAATCCTATTTCCGTGAAACCATCGCCGTTGGCATCCCATCCTTCCCGCTGACGGGAGGAACCATAAATACTTACCCCGGTGCGATAATCATCAGAAACCAAAGCTGCGTTCACCGAAGTATTGATATCTGCTGACGACCCTCCGATGAACATGGTAGAATTACTCACTGTCAGACTGCTGCTCATGGGCTCTTTGGTGATGATATTGATAGTGCCTGCGATGGCGTTGGAACCAAACAAGGCCGAGCCTCCGCCACGTACCACTTCCACGCGGTCGATCATATTGGCCGGAATCTGCTCAATGCCATACACTCCTGCCAGGGCACTGAAAATGGGACGACTATCAATCAGAATCTGAGAATACGGTCCTTCAAGTCCATTGATCCTGACTTGTTGAAAACCGCAGTTTTGACAATTGTTTTCCACACGAAGTCCCGGTTGGAAATTCAAGCCCTGGGCCAAACAAACCGAATTGGTATTTTCAAACAACTTACCTGTAACGACATTCACAATGCTGGGAGCTTCTCTTCTTCTGGTTTCATTCCGGTTTGCCGAAACAACAATATTATCCAGCATCACAGCATCTTCTTCCATCTCGAAATTCAACTCGATGGACTTTCCGCTTTCTAATTTAACTTTGACTTCTTTCGTTTTATAACCAACTCCTGATGCGACAACTGTTAGTTCATCAGCCGGCAGGTTGTGCAGGTTGAAATGTCCGGAAGCATCAGTTGCCGTCCCGATGGTACTTCCTTTCACTCTGATCGTAATAAAACCAATGTGTTCCGATGTATGCTTATCGACCGTATGTCCAAATATATTGGCATCGGTCTTTCTGACACGGGCAGTAACATTCTCAATCGATCCTTCTGGTATATAATGAGTTTGAGCAAACATCAACACAGAGGAAAACAACAAAATAACAAATACTTTAAACTTCATTTATATATAAAACTTTATATTAAACATTACATCAATTAAAAATAATGCAGTTACTCCCGAACCGTCGTCATAAAGAATCTAATCATACTGTAAAAGATGGTACGACGTTATTTGATCTAACGGAAACCTTGTCATCCCGAACGGAAGTGAGGGAACTAAAGGATGTGATTTCGAAAGCAATGAGCAGATTAACACTTATAGCGCACTGCCGTAAAGTCAATGTAAATTCAGATTTTGGGAGGAGGACGGGAAAAGCAGGAAGTCAGAAAAGCGACTGTTCTGACATGTTCGCCACGGGAAACAGTTAAACAGGAACTCAATTCAGAAATTGCCAACAACGACATGCCCAATATTATCAATCCAGCCACAAAACCGGACAGCTTATCAATCAATTGAAAAGAAGCTGTATGATGCTGGTGATTTGATTCTGAAGAAAAAGGATGTGAGTGGACAATCAGGCGATTATTCTCATCAATATGGGTATGTTTAAAAAAATTGGTGGACGCAAAATAAAAGACAAATAAAATTGTCAGCAGATAACCTGAAATTTGTCTTTTATTGTTTTGCATTTCGCAAAAAAAATAAATGAATAATTAATGTGTACAACTGTAATTCCACAGACTGGAAAGCAGCACAAAGGTAATAGAAAATGAAAGTTTGAACAAACGAAAAACATCCCTATTTTTAGGTATTTTTCTGCGCAATACAGCCTGTTACCTCAACCCTCTCAGAAACGCCCCTATTTCCATGCGTTTTTTCCCGGGTGCCTGAATTTCTGTCAGATTGATAAAACCGTCTTTCAGAGCAATTTTCAGGAACTTCTTGCCGTCAGTATGTATAGAGCCGGCTTCAAAGTTATGATCGGCAAATTCTTTTTCAGTTTTAAAGATTTTGCAAATCATCGTTTCTGTCTGACCGGGAAGCAGTATCTCTGTCCAGGCAGCCGGATAAGGCGATAAGCCCCGCACTTGATCATAAACCTCTTCAACAGACTTTGACAGATCAATCCGGCAATTATCTTTAAATAGTTTGGGGGCTGATTTCAACACGACATCACCCGTTAAGAAAGCCGATTGATCAATAGCATCAGCTGCACCTTCAGCAATCAAATCGACTGTTTTTTTTACCATTTGCGCACCCATCACCATCAGTTTATCGTGCAAGGAACCGGCATCTTCTTCACCGGTAATTTTGATTCTCTCCTGCAGGATGATTTTTCCGGTATCAATTTCGTGGGTCAGGAAAAAAGTTGTCGCGCCGGTTTCTTTTTCCCCGTTAATAATCGCCCAATTGATGGGAGCAGCACCCCGGTATTGCGGCAACAAAGAAGCATGAAGATTAAAAGTTCCCAGTGGCGGCATACTCCAGACTACCTCCGGCAACATGCGGAAAGCTACTACAATCTGCAAGTCGGCCTGCAATGCCCGGAGATCACGAAGGAATCCTTCATCTTTCAGTTTCTCAGGCTGTAACAAAGGTAAATTTTGTTCAAGGGCATATTGTTTCACTGCCGAAAACTGAATTTTGTGTCCGCGACCGGCAGGCTTATCGGGCATCGTCACCACACCCACCACCTGATAATTATTTTCCACCAGCATTTTGAGACTTTCAACCGCAAAATCCGGTGTACCCATGAATACAATACGCATCTTATCTGAAGTTTGAGAGTTCATTATTTCCAACTGATATATTTGGCCTTGCTACCCATCCGGCCGAATGTCATGATATGGGCATTGATAACAGGCAATATAATATCAAACAACAACAGTGTCAGCACATATTTTCGGCCTCCGAAATATAAGGATGTTTTATTAACGATAATCAGCTGTAGAATAAATCTGGCTATAAAAAATAAAGCTGTTGCACCCAATAACAACCAATTTGCCGACAACACAGACAGAACAATCAGCGTGATAAACGACAAATAAAACAATCCTCGTACGAGCGGCTCAATAACCAGTGAAATTTTACTTTTTTCACGGTAATAAGTTGAAACCGACAAATGTCTTTCTTTCTGAAAGTACCAGGTACGAAAACTTTTTTTCGGATTCGACCAGGTAATGCTATCCGCCGATGTTTCAATGCGGGTATTATTTTTTGTAGCAGCATGATTCACCATCAAGTCATCATCGCCGGAACGCAGATGAAGTGTCGAAGCGAAACCATTCTGGCGGAAGAAAACATCTTTTCTATATGCCAGATTACGTCCCACCCCCATATAAGGATTTCCTGCTTTTGCAAATCCCATATATTGAAGCGCATTGAATAATGTATCGTAAGTAATCAGTCTGTTGATAAATCCTTTTTCCTGCAAATAGGCTCCATACCCAAGCACAAACTCAGTTTTGGGTGTAAAATTTCGTGCCATCGAAGCTATCCAGTTTTTACTTTCAGGCAGGCAGTCGGCATCGGTAAACAATAACCAATCGTTTTTAGCCGCTTTAATTCCCAACGTCAGAGCAAGCTTTTTGGTACTCAGGTTTTTAGCTCCATCAGGCACAAAAGTCGAACGTAAATGCGGATAAATCTTCTTGAAATCACGCAACAGAATCTCCGTCATTTCATCTTCGCCGTCATTGACTACAATCACTTCATAATCCGGATAATTTTGCGACAACACTTCAGGCAAAAACTTTTTCAGATTATCCAGTTCATCTTTGGCACAAATAATTACCGACACAGGCAATTGTTCCTGCTGAAAGTCCAGTTTACCTTCTCTGTCTTTTTTGTTGTTTCGAATAACAATCCGGATATGGGTGAGATAATAATACACCTGATATATAAAAGTCAGCAATAACACACCGAAAATAATCAATTCAGCGAGTTCAAAATCAAAGCCCAGTAAATAAAACATACGTCAATTATTATCCGTTTTCAGACTCAAATGAGAGGAACAAAAAAATTCATGCAAATTTAGCATTTATTTTGCAAAATATCATACTTTAAAAACCACAAAAGGCACAAAAGAAAGGCTCAGGAAACACAAAAGAAAATTTTTAAACCATATAAGTCATGTAAGTTACATATAAGTATTTAGACATTAGACCACTAATCATTAATCACTAACTAACCACTCTTCTCCCCTCCTTTGGGGGGAAAGAAGGGAGGTTCTTTTGTGCCTTTTGTGGTAAAAATCATTCAAATTTTAAATAAGGTTTAATCTTCAGCAACACCGAATCATTCAATTCCGAAAGACCTTTTAAATCAGACACTCCGGCTAATTTACCTTTTTTCCTGCGCAATTCATAAATTTGTCTGGCCTGATAAAAATTCAGATAAGGATGTGCTCTGAGCTTGTCAACCGAAGCTGTATTGACATTAATTTGACTCACCAGAGCCAGATTAACGGTACAAAAGGGTTTAATTTTTTCAAAGTTTTCCGGCGTCATGCCATAAACTTCCCGCAGTTGTTCCACACTTATAAAACCACCTGTTTGTTGCCGGAAACGAATGATGGAACGGGCATATCCTTTACCAATCCCTTTAATTTGCATCAATCCGGTAGTATCAGCAGAATTCAGCTCCACGATGGTAATTGCATTATCTCTATCATCATGAACAGGATTAACATCAGCAGCCTGGAAATCCCCGGATGATATTGAGATATAGGCTTCGAGTTTCCGGTATTTTTCTTCCGGAATACCATAAACCCTTGAAAAGGACTCTTTGTCGCGGAATTTCCCGCCTTTTTTTCTGTATTTGAGAATATTAGATACGACATAAGGTTTTAGTCCAAGAGCAACAAAACCGGTTGAATCCAACACATTCGGATCAAAGGGAAATAACTTGCAGGCTTGCTCTTTATTTTTTTCTTTGTAGTAAGAATTATATCTTTTCTCGAACGATTCAAAACGATGTTTTTCTCTCAAGCTATCCAACGACACAAGAGATTTTTTAAAGTCTTCAAATTCTGCCACATAGACTGAATCTGCAAAAAACGAAACATCATCTGAACAACGAGGAAGATAATAGTTGATGATGGAAGAAATCACAATCAGGAAAACAAGCAAAATAATTCCGGCACGCTGAGAGCCGGAAAAAAAGAAGAAATTTTTCCACATGATAAACAAACAGTAAACGGGTTAAAACAATTTCTTAGAAAAAATCAGCATTTACACTTCATAATCCACACAAGCGCGGGATGTTTTTACTTTTCCGATATATGCAGCAACTCTTTTATGTTCCGGATGTACCTGATAAGCATCCAGATCATCCATAGTATCAAATTCAGTATACAAAGCCAGATCAAAGTTTCCGGCCGGCGCTTCCGGATGATTCAGCCCCACCTCAATTTTACGCAGCTGAGGTATTAAATTGATGAGATTTTCCAACTCCTTTTTTATGTATTGCATGATCTCAGCTTTATTTTTACCTTCTGCTTCATCAACAATACCAAAAAATACAATATGCTTAATCATTGAATTAATTTTTTAATTGTTAACTAATATCTGTTTCTCCGTTTTCCGCTTTCAGTTCTCAGCTATTCACTACTTACAGCTCACCTTATAACTCTTATTATTCACCCTCAAAAAATAAATACCCTCCCCTGTAGGAATAAAGAAACGACCTGAAACCAGTTCGCCACTCCAAAGCAACTGTCCGGTTAAGGCGAATAACCTGACATTGTTATTCTGTCTCGGGAAATACATATAAATACCGGCAGAAGTTGTATAGTAACTGAATCCTTCCGCTGATACAATCTGTTGATTTGTCTGGGAAAGACGTTCTGTATCGGTTCTGGGGAATTCACCCAGACCATCAATCCTGATGACTGACGGTCTGTTCTGATCTTGCTGAGCCGGTAGTTTAGCCAGAGAAGAGAACATCAAAACGATTAAAAATAATATGTAAAGTTTTTTATACATATTAAACATTAGATTAGTATTGGTTTAAAAATTTAAAAGTTTAAGAGTTCACTATTCGTTTTCCGTTATTCGCTATTCACGTATGATTCATCCTTTTCGGATAATCAACCGTATAATGCAATCCCCTGCTTTCTTTTCTCCTCAGGGCATGTTTAATGATCAGATATGCCACACTGATAACATTTCTCAGCTCGCATATTTCTCTTGATACAACCGACCTGTCGAATAAATCTTCCGTTTCCTTAAAAAGAATTTCCAAACGACTCATAGCTCTTTTCAAGCGGAGATTAGAACGAACAATGCCTACATAAGTACTCATAATTTGCTCCACTTCCCTGAAACTCTGTGTAATCAACACCATTTCTTCCGGAAGTTTGGTGCCCTCGTCATCCCAGTCGGGAATCAATTCATTCCACTTGTATTCGCCAATACGTTCAACTGCGTCTTTTACAGCCGCATCAGCATATACGATGGCTTCTATCAGCGAATTTGATGCCAAACGATTCGCACCATGCAAACCGGTACAGGAACATTCGCCTGCAGCATACAAACGGTTGATCGAAGAACGGGCATTCAAATCGACTGCAATACCGCCACAAAGATAATGTTGCGTAGGCGAAACCGGTATAAAATCTTTGGTAATATCAATTCCCAACTCCAAACATTTTTTATAAATATTAGGAAAATGATTTCTGGTTTCTTCCGCATCTTTATGCGTCACATCCAGATACACATAATCATGCCCTCTGGTTTTCATCTCATTATCAATGGCTCTCGCTACAATATCTCGGGGCGCCAGCGATCCTCTTTCATCATATTTATGCATAAACTCACGTCCGTCCCTGGTTCGCAACACAGCGCCATATCCTCTGATGGCTTCTGTAATCAGAAAGGTCGGCCGCTCTCCCGGATGGTACAATGCCGTTGGGTGAAACTGCACAAACTCCATATCCCTGATGACCCCGCGTGCCCGGTGAACCATGGCAATTCCATCTCCCGTTGCCACATCCGGATTGGTCGTGGTTGCATACACACTTCCGATACCTCCTGTTGCCAGCAAAGTCACCTTCGACAGGAAGGTATGGATCTGGTTTGTTTTGTTATCCAGCACATAAGCGCCGTAACACTCAATATTCGGCGTATGCATGGTTACTACCTCCCCCAGATGATGCTGTGTAAGTATCTCAATGGCAAAATAGTTTTCAAAGATCTCAATACTTTGCTCAGCACGAAGCTTCCGGATCAAAGCCTGCTGAATCTCAAAACCCGTATTGTCTTTATGATGAAGAATCCGGAACTCACTGTGTCCCCCTTCTTTATGCAGATCAAATTTACCTTCTTCGTCCCTGTCAAAGTCAATTCCCCAACTTAACAACTCCTCTATCTGCGCAGGCGCTTCCTTTATAACTTTCTCGACTGCAGGCAGATCACAATGACCATCACCGGCATTCAAAGTATCTTCAATATGCTTTTCAAAACTATCCGGGCTGTATGTCACTGCAGCAATACCTCCCTGTGCATACGATGTGTTTGAATCATCCAACGACGATTTACTGAGCAGTGCAACCGTTCCGTAACGGCATGCCTTCAATGCAAAACTAATTCCGGCAATACCACTACCAATAACCAAAAAATCAAATTTCCGTGTCAAAACTTTATCTTTTTCAGAGCTTTTTGATATAAGCCCTGCGTTTTTTATGATTTACGTACTCAAAACTATCCCATTGGGAAGCCATTTTGGTGTTGGATTCCAGCTCGGGATTGGTTTCAGCAAACTTGTAACCGTTCTTAGCAGCATTGGGCATCATCTCAGCAAAAACGATGGCATTTACACCTTTATTCTGATAATCGGGATGTACCGACATCAAATACAAATCAATAATGTCATTTTTTTTCAATGCCTGTAACATATACCACCAACCGAGGGGAAACAAATGCCCTTTCGCTTTCTGAAGTGCTTTTGTAAAACTCGGCATAGCGATTCCCAACGCCACCAAATCATCCTTTTCATTTACTACCAAAACAATCGTATCCAGACGAAAGAAACTAAAATACAACTTAATATAGAAAAAAATCTGGGCTTCATTGAGTTTAGTATATCCAAAAAGATCTTTATAACTTTCATTCAACAGATCAAATATCTTTTTTGCATATTTGGTTACAACTTCTTTTTTAGACTTTAACTTAACCGGATATAAATTATATTTTTGTTTTACAATTTCCGCCATTCTGAAATACCTTTCAGGAAACACCTCCGGCACCGTAATCAGGTATTCATTCCAGTCGACTTCCTTTACAAAACCCCTTCTTTCATAATGTTGAATATAGTAAGGATAATTGTAAATTGTCGCCAGCGTACTTGCTTTATCATACCCCTCAATCAAAGCGCCTTCATTATCTAAGTCGGTAAACCCGAGCGGACCATGCAAATGCTCCATGCCTTTCAACCTCGCCCAGTTTTCCACTGCATCAAACAATGCGTCTGAGACCTCCGTATCATCAATAAAATCAATCCATCCGAAACGAGCATTCTTGTGATTCCACGTTTCATTGGCAACCGGATGAATAATTCCCGCAATACGACCCACGATTTCTTTCCCGCGATAAGCCAGAAAATATGCTGTATCACAAAAATCAAGCGCCGGATTCTTTCCTTTCGACAAGTTCATCAAATCATCCATCATCAAAGGAGGAGCAGCGTATGGACACTCTTTATACATGTTGATACCAAACCAGATAAACTTCTTCAACTCACTTTTTGTTCTGACTTCCTTTATGACAACCGACATCTTAAATTAAATTAGGGTTCGTATTAGAATCAATTCGGGCGTAAAATTAAAGTATTTATTTATAAATACAGCAATTTACATTTTAATAATGATATCCATCAAAAACAAGTTATTGATTTTAAAACACTTAATCAATTCTTAATTTTGGTTTTTTGATATAAAAAAGTATAAGCATTGCGACCGCTGTGCCAATCCCAACACTATAGGAAATAACCGGCGACAACCTGAACCCCTCCGGAGCCAGCAAAATATACGTAACCGTAACAGCAGTCATGAAAATAGCAGGCAATAAAGATATTCCATAAAACTTTTTACGTTTTGCCAGATAAACCGTAATGGCCCATAGGGTAAACACCGACAAAGTCTGATTCCACCACGCAAAGTATCTCCAGATTATATCAAAATTGATCTGTAACAATGCAAAAGTGATGATGAAAATCGGCAATGCCAGTATCAATCGGTTTTTAAACGAATGTTGATCGAGTTTGATAAAGTCGGCCGTCATTAACCTGGCTGACCTCAACGCGGTATCTCCTGTTGAAAGAGGAGCTGCTACCACACCCAACAGAGCAAGGAATCCTCCAACCGGACCAAGCCATGACTTGGCAATTACATCCACAATAACAGCGGGCTTGTTAGCTGTAGGCGCCAAATCCGCCACGAACTGCTGCAGGCCCTCAACAGATCCAAAGAAACTGGATGCCGCTGCCGCCCAAATCAACGCGACTATTCCTTCCGCTACCATCGAACCATAAAACACCCTACGCCCGAATTTCTCGTTCTGGATGCACCGCGCCATCAGTGGTGACTGGGTAGCATGAAATCCTGAAATAGCTCCACAGGCAATAGAAATAAACATCATAGGAAATATTGGGAGATTATTTGGATGCTGATTGGCAAAGCCTTCTGTGAACTCCGGAACGGGAGCGTTATTAATATACATAGCAGCCATAATGCCAACTGCCATAATCAGCAAGGCAACACCAAAAAAAGGATAAATTTTACCGATAATCTTATCGATAGGCAGCAATGTTGCCAGAATATAATATGCAAAAATAATGACTGCCCACCAGATGACACCAATATAACCTGAAGTCATATTATTCAACAACTCAGCAGGACCTGAGACAAATACTGCTCCCACGAGCACCATCAGACCAATAGAAAAAAAGCGCATGAAAATTTTCACTTTACCACCCAATTCTCTTCCAACAAGCTCAGGCTGACCGGCGCCGTTGCTTCTCACAGACATCATGCCGGATAGATAATCATGTACAGCTCCACCAAAAATAGTCCCCAGCACAATCCACAGAAAAGCTGCGGGACCGTACATAATGCCCATGATGGCACCAAAAATAGGTCCGAGTCCAGCAATATTCAGAAACTGAATTAAAAACGCTTTCCACCAGGGAAGCGGGACATAGTCAACACCATCGGGATTAGCAACTGAAGGAGTGGGACGATCTTTTTCAACACCAAAGACACGTTCTGTGATTCCTCCGTAAATAAAATAACCTGCTATTAACAGCAGTACGGCAAGGGTAAAAGATATCATGATTAACGGTTCAATATTATGCCAGGAATATTCCTGAAAATTTAACCGCAAAAATAATCATTTTTTTCCTAAAACAGGCTACCCACCTGATAAACGAGAAATGCTACCAACCAGGCCAGACCAGTCGTATACACCATGGTAAATATCGCCCATCCCCAGTTAGCTTCCTTACGGATAGCCGCAATTACAGCTACACAAGGGAAGTATATCAAAATAAAGAGCATAAAGCCGATGCTGACCAAGGGTGTAAACACCTGCTGACCTTTCAAAACACCTGTATTATGTTTTTGCTCTACCAACTTGTGTTTCAGTGTTTCCTGCGCTTCATCTCCGACATCCGTTCCTGATTGATATAACACGGCCATGGTGCTGACAACGATTTCCTTAGCGGCCAAACCGGTTAAAATACTCACCCCCATTTTCCAGTCGAACCCCAGCGGACTGATTACCGGTTCAATGGCATGCCCCATCTTTCCTATATAAGATTTTTCCTGCCTTTCTGATTCGCGCGCTATTTCCAGTTGTTTGATCTGTAGTTCCTTTTCGTTATTTGCAAGTGCCTCCTGCTGTTCAACCTGTTGAATTTTCGCGTTATAATCAACAGCGTACTCCACATTTCGCGGATAATATCCCAAAGCCCAAATGATGATTGAAGCGATTAAAATAACATTTCCCATTTTCTTGAGATACTCACGCCCCTTGTGCCACATGTGCATGAGGGTATTGCGCATGGTAGGTATACGATAAGGAGGAAGCTCCATCACAAACGGTACGTCTTTTTTAGCAAATGCCACTCTTTTCATGACCAAAGCGGTAATAACAGCCAATAAGATACCGGTAAAATAGATTGAAAATAACACGATTCCCTGATTTTTAGGGAAGATGGCGGATATCAGCAATACATAAACCGGAAGTCGTGCGCTACATGACATAAACGGGGTAATGATCATCGTCAGTATCCGATCTTTACGGTTTTCAAGGGTACGGGTAGCCATAATAGCCGGCACATTGCATCCGAATCCCATGATAAGCGGGATGAATGATTTACCGTGCAGGCCTATTTTATGCATCAACTTATCCATGATGAAAGAAGCCCTGGACATATACCCTGTATCTTCCATCAGCGAAATAAAGAAAAATAAAATCAGGATATTGGGCAGGAAGATAATTACACCACCCACACCTCCAATCACTCCGTCGACCAGCAAAGCTTTCAGCGGACCTTCAGGCATGATCCCGGAGATCCAGTTACTCAGCAATCCAACACCTGCATCTATCCACTCCATAGGATAACTGCCCAGCGTAAATGTGGCCTGAAACATCAACCACAAAAAGAAGAAGAAAATCGGGAATCCCCAGAATCTGTGGGTCAGCAAATCATCAATTTCACGAATTACACGTTTTTCTTTTTTCGGCTCTTTGTAGGTTTCCCGGAGTGCGCCGGCAATAAAACCATATTTTGCGTCCGTCAGGATGGTTTCAGAACTTTCGCCGTATTCATGTTCCAGCAAATGAATATTTCTTTTCGTTGTTGCTTTAATTTCGTCATAGTTCGGCAGGGATTTGAGCATCTTTTTAACAGGTTTATCCTGCTCAAGCAACTTAATCGCTATAAAACGCGATGAAATTTTATCTGTTACTGACGGATTCTTCCAAACCACATCCTGAATTTCCTTGATACTCTTTTCAATCAGCTTTCCATAATTGATGTGAACGTGACGCACAACCGGATCCTTATCCTCATAAACCTCAATCAATTTGGAGAAAAGTTTTGAAATGCCTTTTCCTTTGGATGCTACCGTTGGGATGATGGGTATCCCCAACATTTTACCAAGTGATTTATAATCAAACTCAACTCCTTTCTTTTTCAGTTCATCATAGATATTCAGCGCAATTACCACTTTGATATTCATGTCGATAAGCTGGGTAGTCAGAAACAGGTTTCTTTCCAGGTTGGAAGCATCCACCACATTGATGACAATATCCGGCATTTTCTCTAAAATGTGGGTACGGACATACAACTCTTCCGGCGAATACTCAGTAATGGAATAAGTACCGGGCAAATCAACAATATTAAAAGTATAGCCTTCTTGCTTAAATTTAGCCTCTTTGGCATCTACCGTAACTCCACTGTAATTTCCTACCCGTTCATGAGAACCGGAAGCATAATTAAATAGAGTTGTTTTACCACTATTGGGATTTCCTACAAGAGCGACATTGATTACCTTTCCTTTTTCAATGGCCGTTTTTTTCAGGGTTTCTTCTTCATCGATGGTTCCACGAAAATCATCCGGCAATACCTGTTCGGCTAATTCTGCCGAAACAACCTCAACCAACTCTGCTTCACTCCTGCGCAATGAAATCTTATAACCCATGATTTCATACTCAATAGGATCAAGAAGCGGGGCACTTTTAATGACAGTAACCTTCTTTCCTTTCACAAATCCCATTTCAGTAATGCGTTTACGAAAAGCTCCACGACCGAGCACCTTAGTTATAATTGCTTCGTCGCCACTTTTTAAATCGGAAAGAAAAGATTGTTTGGTATTCATGAATGCATGATTTTTAACGGAGGTTTCACATCCTGAAATAATACAGATCTGAACTTTTTCAACCGTTTGGAATGAACCAACAAAGGAAAACATTTTTGGAGACACTAACAATCCCCTTTTTTAGGTATTATACACAAAATACACCCCACATAATGATGAAAAAATCCCCGGCAACGAACGCTGTCGGGGATTTATCATATCAGGGATAAAATTATTTTACTGTATCCATGTATGCAATCAAATCGAGACATTTGTTAGAATAACCCCATTCGTTGTCATACCAGCTAACTAATTTTACGAAATTACCGTTCAGGGCGATACCAGCACCTGCATCGAAGATAGAAGTGCGTGCGTCAGTTGTAAAATCAGTTGAAACAACAGCATCTTCAGTGTAACCGAGGATACCTTTCATTTCATTTTCAGAAGCAGCTTTCATAGCGGCTTTGATTTCATCATAAGTAGCTGATTTTTCCAGACGGACAGTCAGGTCAACTACAGAAACATCAGCTGTTGGTACGCGGAAAGCCATACCGGTAAGTTTACCGTTCAGCGCAGGAATAACTTTACCCACAGCTTTGGCAGCACCTGTAGAAGAAGGAATGATGTTACCCAGGATAGAGCGACCACCTCTCCAGTCTTTCTTAGAAGGAGCATCCACTGTTTTCTGTGTGTTTGTAGCAGCATGTACAGTTGTCATCAAGCCTTCAACAATACCGAATTTATCATTGATAACTTTAGCGATCGGAGCCAGACAGTTTGTTGTACAAGAAGCATTCGAAACGATGTCCATGTCAGCCTTGTATGCATCCAGGTTTACACCGCAAACGAACATAGGAGCGTCGTTAGACGGAGCAGAAATAATTACTTTCTTAGCACCACCTGCAATGTGTGCTTTTGCTTTGTCGATAGTAGTGAAAACACCTGTTGATTCTACAACATAATCAGCACCTACCGCACCCCATTTAATGTTAGCAGGATCCATTTCAGCAAAGAAAGCTACTTCTTTACCGTTCACAATCAATTTACCATCCTTGTTTTCAGCAGTTCCGTTGAATCTACCGTGTACAGTGTCGTACTGCAACATGTAAATCAAATAATCAAGATCCAGGAACGGATCATTTACTGCAACGATCTGAATATCGTTTCTTTCCTGAGCTGCACGGAAAACCAAACGTCCGATGCGGCCAAAACCATTGATACCTACTTTAATCATTTTTATTATGTATTTAAAATTGAGTTTACAAATTCGGCTGCAAATTTACTAATTTCTATCGGGTTGACAAAAATAAATAGTGATTATTTTCATTTTGCAATCCCTGGTTGACAAACAGTTAATAACGCTGAATATCTTGAATATAAACGGATCAGAATGACAATTTTGAATTTGCTTATACAACACTTGTATTTAAATACTATTTAAACGAAAAATCTGCTGCTCATCCATGACACTAAACAATTAAGTATGAGTGAATATAATTTCACATCAAATATGGCTCTGGTATTTCTAGAGCTAAGTCTAAAAAGGAAAATCCAGTAATGTGTAAAAAACAATTAATTTTACAAGTTATTTATGTACATTTGTATTTGCATTTAGCACAACAATCTTTCAATTGTAAAACAGAATGATTTTGCTTCACTAACCATTGGTTCACTGAGGACTCCATACGATAACTAAAAAAACAAAATTTAAACAAATGAAACATCCGACAAAACTAAAATCCGGCATTGTTTTCCTGTTTGCAATAACCATTTCAAGCTTATTTGCGCAGGAATCTGTTCACAGTGCAGGCGGCAAAGCTCAAGGTGACAACGGAAGCATAAGTTATTCCGTGGGGCAGGTAGTCTATACATCAGCCTCCGGCCCCAACGGCTCGGCGATACAAGGTGTACAATATGCATATATCATTTCCATCCCTACGGGAGTTGACAAACCGGGGATTGATTTGACATTTAAAGCATACCCAAATCCAACGGATGATTTTCTTACATTGACAGTTCCCATGAGCGAAAACGCCGTGTATCATTACAGACTTTACAACCTGAACGGCAAACTTTTGTTACAACAAAACGCAACTTCCGGCGAAAATGCGATCTCGATGCAGGCATTCGGCACCGGACAGTATCTTCTTAAGATATTCCAACACCAACAGGGCAAAGAAATAATAATCCAATCATTCAAAATCATTAAAAAATAAATTATTATGAGAAAAACTATTCTTCTCTTCTCAACGATGCTTATAGCCGCAGCCAGTTGGGCACAAGCGCCTCAAAAAATGAGCTATCAAGCCGGGATTCGCAACAGTTCCGACCACGTTGTTGCCAATTCAGCCGTAAGCGTAAAAATCAGCATTCTGCAGGGCAGCGCCACTGCCAATCCCATGTATACTGAAACACATACACCAACCACCGACGCAAACGGATTAATCAGCCTTGAAATAGGAGGCGGAACAGTCGTAAACGGCAGCATGTCGGGCATCGATTGGGCAGCCGGACCTTTCTTTGTGAAGACCGAAACCGACCCTACCGGCGGCACAGACTATTCGATCACCGGGGTAAGCCAACTGTTGAGCGTACCTTATGCCTTTTACGCCGAAAACACTAAACCGCTTACAGAAACCGATCCCGTTTACGCGACTTCACCTGCTGCCGGAATATCTGATGATGACAAAACACACTGGAATGAAGCCTACGGATGGGGCAACCATACTACTCAAAGCTACCTGAAATCGCCCGAATACAAAAGAACCGGTGATCTCCTTTCCTACGACGGGACCAACTGGGTATCCCGGAGATTAGGTCTGACAATGGGTAACGCCGGCTATTCACAGCCTGTCAGCATCATGCAACCCTATCTCGCACTCAATTATTGTATTGCCCTGTCTGGTATTTATCCTTCAAGAGACAGTATGGAGCCTTTTGTTGGAGAAATAGAACTGTTTGCGTTTAACTTTGCACCCAGGGACTATGCAGCTTGTGACGGACAGCTTATGTCGATACAGCAAAACACGGCTCTATTTAGCTTGATAGGTACAACGTATGGCGGTAATGGGCAAACCACTTTCGCACTACCCGATTTACGTGGACGTGCGCCCATCCACAAAGGACAAGGACCGGGATTATCCAATAGAGCAATGGGAGAACAAGGCGGCATTGAATCCGTTACCCTGACAATCTCTCAAATGCCCGCCCACTCGCACACGCCCAATATTATTTATGAATAATGCGAATCAGGAGTTGAAAATCAGATCCCTCGCTTCCGTTCGGGATGACAAATTACGCATCATTAGTATTACCCGTCGTCCAAAGTCTGCAAAAACCATCCTGTTTTTGCCACGACGGGCACAAAGTTTCCCGAACCGTCGTCATGAAGAATCTAATCATACAGTGAAAGATAGTGCGACGGTATTGGACCTTACGGAATCCTTGTCATCCCGAACGGAAGTGAGGGATCTAAGAATTGCTGTGAGAATTATTTTTACAAAGAGGATCTAATTTTCAACTCCTGATTCACATGAATAATAAAACAAAAGCATTTTTAATTATTTTTTCTGTTTTACTTTTTCCTGCTTTATGCATTGCCGCCGATGCTGATTCCACACGGCAGATTGTTGGTGCGGGAAAAAGTAAAACTCATTTTTGGCCGGCAGAGATGTTGCATATTACCCGGCAAAAAGAACTACCTCGAAAAGCAGTAACCATTGCTGTAGTGGACGACGGTTTCCGGTTCACCCACAAGTCACTCAGAGATTACTTGTTTACAAATACGAAAGAAATCGCCGGAAATTATCAGGATGACGACGGTAATGGATACATAGACGATGTGCGTGGCTGGGACGTTTCCAACAATGACAATGATGCGTCCGTGTTATCCGGCAGGGAACATATCTTTTACCACGGAACCTATGTTTCGGGCATTATCACCTCCGTGTTTGAGCGGTTTTTCGGCGATACGGCACACAACTATCTACGCATTATCCCTGTGAAAGCTGTGCCTGACAATGCAAAAAACACCTATCTGGCCGACGGATATAAAGGGATAAAATATGCTTTAACATTGAATCCTGATATCATTTGCTGTGCATGGAGCGGCGGTGGTATGACAGATGACGATAGGGCTTCAATACGCGAAGCCATTCAAAAAGGAATATTGGTCATAGGTTCGGCAGGTAACTTTTTTACCGAAAAAATAGAACCTCCCGCCTCGATGCCGGGTGTCGTAGCTATAGCTGCCGTAGATTCAACATTCCGGAAGTTCAACAAATCCAACTTTGGGATGCCAATCGATTTCTCAGTGCCGGGTGTGGGTATTTACGGCGCTTATGCTTCAGCAGACAACGCTTTTATCTATTCCGACGGTACTTCACCGGCAGCCGCGATAGCAGCCGGATGCTTCGCTGCCCTAAAAGCTGGTAATCCGGATGCAACTGCATCTGAGTTGATGGATGCGGTAAAAAATACATGTACACCCATCGACCACTTAAACCTGCCTTATGCAGGAAAATTGGGTGCCGGAGTACCCAATATGACAAAAGCCGGTGAGTTCTTGAAAAATAATGATGTAAGATATTTTTTATCTAACCCGTTTCTACCCAAAGGAAAAATCTTCTACAAAAAGAATCAAAAAACCACTTCATGGGATATTCGTCCTGCCGGCGCATTCAAAGGACTGCATTTATATGCATCACAGCCCGCATACAGAGGCTGGATCAATATCTACGGCAATGATTCGTTGCAGTATTCGGGCGAAATTGCAGGTTTACACAAAGGCTTATTCGTAAAAGGGAGCGCTTTCAGACTGGAACTTCAGCGGCGTACGCGCCTCTCTAAAAAAATGAATTTTAGTTATCATGTAGAAACAATTGATTCAACAACACTTTATTGTAGCGACACACAATACATTGAGGATGAATACGGCACAATAACCGACAACAGCGGAGATGAAAACTACGCAAATAACAGCGCCTGTAAGTGGCAAATAACCGTACCGGAAGGAAAACGGATATTAATTGAATTTGAAGCATTGGATACACAGCCAAATACGGATTTTGTGTGGATATTCGACGGAACTACCACACAGCCCGACTACCTGCTTGCAAAATTATCCGGCAATACGCCTCCGCCACATATTATTTCACTCAGCAACAAAGCCTTAATTTGGTTTGTAACTGACGATAATGTCACCAGAAAGGGCTGGAAGCTGAGATTTACAGCTGTAGGGAAAAATTAAACTACCCATTACCACGTACAGGCACTTGGTACGGGCACTTTATTTTTATCGGACGACGCATAAAGTTCAAACTTTTTTATGTAAGTTTGCAATCAAAAATTTTAAATAATGGAAATTTCAGGAAAAATTATTGCAGTATTACCTTTACAAAGTGGTGAAGGAAAAAATGGTCCCTGGCGCTCTCAGGATTATGTATTGGAAACGCAGGAACAATATCCCAAAAAAGTATGTTTTAACTTATTCGGAAATAAAATCGATCAGTTTCCCATTGCCATTGACGATCAGGTGAATGTGAGTTTTGATATAGAAAGCCGTGAGTGGAACGGACGTTGGTTTACTTCGATCCGTGCATGGAAAGTTGAGAAAGCTGCCGTTAGCGGAGAAACGGTTGATTCAGCTGCCAGTTCATTTGGCGCTCCTCCCCCACCGGTTCCCCCGATATTTGACGCTTCACCGGCTGATGAGGGATCAGGTTTGCCTTTTTAATTTGTTTTGACAGATACACAGCTATTGAATAAAAAACAAAAAGTATTGTTAGGCATGAGTGGCGGCACTGATTCATCGGTGGCCGCCATGCTTTTATTACGTCAGGGATATGACGTACAGGGAATTACATTTCGTTTTTTTGAAGGAGACAACAACACTACTGAACACATCAAAGATGCGGAATCTGTTTGCCATAAAACCGGTATTCCACATCATGTTTACGATGCGCGTATTGTTTTCAAAGAGAAAATTATCGATTATTTCGTTCAGGAGTATTTAGCCGGCAAGACTCCTTTTCCTTGCGCCAAATGCAACAATGAACTGAAATGGAAACTTATTTTTGATGAAGCAAAAAGACTTGGGTGTGACAAGGTCGCGATGGGACATTATGCACGTATTTTGTATGAAAATGAAAAATATTTCGTGGGTGAAGCTCCCGACAAGGACAAAGATCAGTCATTTTTTCTGTGGGGTCTTCAACAGGAACAATTAGCCGGTATCCTCTTTCCTCTGGGTGATTTACATAAAACTGAGGTAAGAAAGATAGCAGCTGAATATGGCTTTCAGAAAATATCCGAAAAGAAAGATAGTCTAGGGGCCTGTTTTTGTTCCGGAGATTACCGTCCCTTCCTGAAATCTCAGTTAATCAATCCTGAAAAACATATCTTCCCGGGTGATTTTGTGGACGAAGCAGGAAAGACACTGGGTAAACATGCAGGATTTCCTCTTTATACGATTGGACAGCGACGGGGACTGGGTATTCACCTGAACAGGGCTGTTTTTGTAAAAGAAATCTTGCCTGAAGAAAATAAAATCGTATTGGCTCCACTCAAAAGTTTATACAAAACAAGTTTTCTGGTTGAAAATTACAGATTAACCGATCCGTATTTATTTTCAGAGAGTTTCGACACCATTACCCGCATTCGATACCGTAAACAAAATACACTGAGCAAGATCTGCATCATCAACAATTATTTACTCCGGGTCGATCTGGCTGAACCGCTCGAATCAATCGCTCCCGGGCAAACGGCGGTTTTTTACCGGGACGGCAAGGTGCTTGGTGGCGGTTTCATCCTTTAAACTATTCGCTATTCGCTAAAATTCATTTTCACGTCATTAAAAAACGTAGCCCAAATTGAGAGACAGAGGAATTTTCACAGCGTCATTATGGGGAAATATATTTCCGTTTGAATAATGTCCGATTTTCAGTTCTGCATTATACTTTCTATCCTCTCCGAAGAAAATACCGGCACCCATATTGTCCATAAAAGTAAAATTCTCTCCGGTATTATAACCGTCGATTATTTTCTTTGATATAAACGTCGGAGCAGCAACAGTGTAGTAAAAATACGCATCAAAAAGCTTTGTCTGCAGGAAATTCAGCCTGAAAACCGGAAATAATGAGCATGTGAAAAACTGCTCTTCCTGGCCATTTGTATTTCCATGCATACCGGTGGTTTGCCACACAGAGGCGTTAATCCCCCAGTCGAGTGCAAAAAATTTCGCACTGTGAAACACATTTCGCTGATAATTGAGCGATAGACCCTGCTTTACATGTGCCATACCGCCCCAGAAAATCGGGAAATACTTGTTCGATACAAAATTATTCACACCATAACCTAACAAGTTACTGGTATATCCAACCTGAAGCCACTGTTTCGGATGAATCATACCTCCATCTGCTGTTTTCTGTATTTGTTTTTCAGTATAAGGAGTGAAATTATAAGAAAAACCGGTACCTATAAAAGATGTTGACGGTTGATTTCTTTTTGCTGAAGCGGGAGAATAATTACTAACAAGCTGTAAAGCCCATTTTTTATTGATGTGATATTTTAGTCCGGCGCCAAACAGGAAAGTGGCAAAATTCGCATCTTTCACCACTGGCTTTCCCAATGCATCTTCAAAACCAGCTCTGGTGATTATCCCTAAGCCACCTTCTCCATAAACGGAGAACTTATTACCTATGGGTAATTTACCTTTCAGAGTGAAACCACCCACATTGGTCCAGACTGACTTCGTATCTAAAACATTATTCCCATCAACCGTATAGCGATATTTCACCCAACCGACAGGTCGCATGTAAGTAATCTGTGCGGCAAGATAATCATTAAAATCGTAGCCCCACAACACAAGGCGTACTGCCACATTAGGTATATTTACACTTTCAAGCGTATATCCCGGCTCCATCTGAGCTGCTCCGAAAGGATAATTAATATAACCCAGATTTACTTCAAAATAAGAGC
>VSSQ01000206.1_pt1 | contig 72753 bp, 72 predicted proteins | sample 4763081 | NCBI WGS metagenome assembly VSSQ01 (sample SAMN12137344, study PRJNA551015) | bioreactor metagenome | isolation source: SDC9 anaerobic chlorinated ethene degrading culture | place: USA: Knoxville, Tennesee | collected 2015-01-01
GCGCGCGCCCGACATGCGCCGCGCAGAGACCGGCCCCGATCAGCCGCCGTGCCCCGCCGAGACACCAGCAGCTCCGCCCATGCAACCGCCGCTCGGTGCGGCCGCGGAAGCCGGGATCTCTGCCGGCGCAGCGGGGCATCTGAGCAAGGCCGCCGCCCGGGCCCCGGCGCCGGGCCAGGCCGGCGGGACCGCCGTGCCCGCCTCCCGGCCAACAGATGACCCGCCCGCCGCCGGCGGTGCCGATCCGGCCGATCCGCCGCGCGATGGCGCCCCGTCCGCTTCCGCCATGTCCGCCGCCGCGATCGGCTTTCCACCGCCCCTGCCGAATGCCCCGGCCCCGGCCCCGGAACCGGCGTCCTGGACCCCGCGTGCGGCGCCACTCCCGCCCCGTGCCGGGGCGGTGCCGGGCATCACGCCGGATCTGCGGCCGCGCGCGCCCTCCGGTCCGGAGGGCGAGGCCGCGGGTGGGCCCCTTGCCGTACCGGCGGCCGGGCAGGCCTTCGACGCCCCGGCCCCCGCAAGCCCGGCCGCAGAACAGGCCGTTTCGCCGCGCCCCGACACGGGGGCCGGGCGCGGGACGACCGACACCGGCACCAGAACGACAACGGAGCACCGCCCCACCTCCCGCAAGGAACTCCCCGCAGAGCCTTTCGCCGCAATCGGCCCGGCGATGCCGGCAATTGCCGCCGCGGCCGAAGGTCGCGACACCACCGCCGAAGACACGGCTTCTGCGCCCCGGGCCAGACACGGGCGGCGCGCGGTCCTGCCGGACTGGTCGCGCACGATGCCCGCCGCCGCGCGCACCGCTGCCCTCCCCTCCGGGGCGGCAGAGCTTGCCCTCGCATCGGCCGCGGCCCCGGGAGAGGTCCACCGGCCCATGGCGGGTCAGCCGCAGCCTCGCCCCGCCCCGCCACCGGAGCGGCACACAGCCGCCGCCACGGCGCCCGCCGCCGGCGCCGGCGCCGGCCAGATTGTCGCGGCGGCCTTGGCCGCCCCGGTCCAGGCCTCGTCCGCCCCGGCACCGGGACCGCAGGCGCCATCCGCCGTCCCTCCGCCAGCGCCGATGCGGATCACGGCTTCCATGCCGGACAATCCGGCGCCCGCCACCAAGACCGAGCCCTCACAGACGCCGGCACCGACTGATGCAGCCCCCGCCCCCGTGCCGCCGGCCGAGGCCGCACCCGATTCGCGGTCGTCCGGGGCCCCGGTCCGGCCGATCACCGCCGCACCGGCGGGGGCCGCCCCGGCCATGGCCGCCGCACTGCCCCCGCCGTCCGCCGCGGTCGATGGTGTCAATGGGGTCGGTGGCGCCAGGAGTGCCCCCGCCAGCATAGCCCCCGATGCGGCCCCGCAACCGCAGCCGGCACTGGAGCAGGCCGGAACCGGGCAACCGGCTCCCGAGACCGGCGCGCAGACGGCCGCGGCGGCAGCACGGCCCCGATCCGACGCGGCGCCCGCCGCGCCCCCGATGGTGGCCCCCGCCTTCGCGGGCCGAGCCGATCCGCAGGGGCGGACCGCCGCGCGACCGGAGTCGCCCGCCCGGGCTGCGGCCGGACCGACGGCGACAGAGCCGCATTCCGCCCTCCGTGCCGCCGTCCGGCCGACCCCGGACGAGGGCGGCGATGCTGCGGGGCAGACCCGCGCCACCACCGCAGCGCCCGTCGCATCAGGTCCAGACGGCCCCGGCCTAGCCGCGCCGGCATCGGCGCCGGCATCGGCACTGGCAGGCCGCGAGATCGGCCATGTGCCCGCGCATCACGTGCTGCGCCAGCTGCACGAGGCCGTCGTGCACCGCCCCGACGGCCCGGTCGAGGTCGCGCTTTCTCCCGAAGAACTGGGCCGTGTCCGCCTGACTCTGCATCCGGCCGAGCACGGCATCACCGTCGCAGTGCAGGCCGAACGCCCCGAAACGCTCGACCTGATGCGGCGCAACATCGAGATGCTGGCGCGCGATTTCCGCGACCTCGGCTACACCGACGTCTCCTTCAGCTTCGGTGCCGAGAGCGGCCGGCAGCAGCGCGACGAGACCGCCCCGGACAACAGCTTCGGTGCCGAGCCGGACCGCCCCGCCCCCGTCACACCCGCCGCCGCCCCGCCCCACCCCGCGCCGCGGGGCACGGACGGCTCCCTCGATCTTCGCATGTAAGGACAGCGCCATGAGCACCGTTTCCGGCATCACCCCGGCCACCGCCGGCCCGGCCAGCAGCAGCACCGGCTCGGCCACCAACATCAGTTCCGATTACCAGATGTTCCTGTCCCTGCTGACCACGCAGATGCAGAACCAGGACCCGACCGACCCGATCGACAGCTCGGATTACGCGGTGCAGCTCGCGACCTTCTCGGGCGTCGAGCAGCAGGTGAAGACGAACGAGCTGCTGACCAGCATGACGACGCAGCTCGGCCTGCTCGGCGTGACGCAATATGCGGGCTGGGTGGGGATGGAGGCGCGGGTGGCGGCGCCCGCCTATTTCGACGGCACGACCCCGCTCACCGTCGCACCGAACCCGGTGACCGGCGCCGATCAGGCGGTGCTGGTGGTGAAGGACGGCGCGGGGACGGAAGTGGCGCGGCTGAACGTCGGCACCACGGCCGAGACGCTCGACTGGGCCGGCACCGACAGTTCCGGCAATGCCCTGCCCGCCGGGGTCTATTCCTTCGAGCTTGAAAGCTACAACAGCGGCACGCTGCTTTCGACCGACCCGGCCGAAGTCTACGGCACCATTGCCGAGGTGCAGGGCACGGCGGGCGGGTCAGTGCTGGTGCTGCGCGGCGGCGCACAGGTGGCGCCCGCCGACATCACCGGGCTGCGCGACCCCGATCAGAGCACCTGAGCCGCAATCAGCCCGAGCGCGAAAGCCGCAAGCCCGCCAAGCGCCAGCCAGCCGTTGTGGCGGCGTTCGGGCGCGGGCGCTGGGGCGGGTCCGTTCACCCGCCGCTCGATCAGCTCCTGCAGAAGCGCCGGCATCCGCGGCCCGAAATGGCCCAGCACCAGCGCCGTGCGTTTCAGATCGCGCAGCGCCGCGCGCGGGCCGAGGTTCTCGCGGATGTAGGTCTCGACCACCGGCCGGGCCACTTCCCACATGTTCATCGCCGGGTTGAGCGAGCGCGACACGCCCTCGACCACGACCATCGTGCGCTGCAGCAGGATCAGCTCGGTGCGGGTCTGCATGCCGAACCGCTCGGTCACCTCGAAGAGATAGGCGAGCAGCTTCGCCATCGAGATCTGCGTCGCGTTCATGCCGAAGATCGGCTCGCCCACGGCGCGCAGCGCCAGCGCGAAGGCGTTCACGTCGCGGTCGGCCGGCACATAGCCCGCCTCGAAATGCACCTCGGCGACGCGGCGATAGTCGCGGCGGATGAAGCCCATCAGGATCTCGGCATAGACGCGGCGGGTGTATTCGTCGATCTGCCCCATGATGCCGAAGTCATAGGCAATGACGTCGCCGTTCGCCGCGACCTTCAGGTTGCCCTGATGCATGTCGGCGTGGAAATAGCCGTCGCGCAAAGCATGGCTGAGGAACAGCTGCAGCACCCGCTCGGACAGCGCCACGAGGTCATGGCCCGCCGCGCGCAGCGCCGGCACGTCGCCCATGGCGGTGCCCTCGGCCCAGTCCATCACCATCACCGTGCGCCCCGACAGCGCCCAGACCGGCGCCGGCACGCGGAAATGCGCGTCCCGCGCGGTGTTCGCGGCGAATTGCGAGGCGGCGGCAGCCTCGAGCCGCAGGTCGAGCTCGCCCAGAACGGTCTGCTCGAAATGGCTCACCACCTCGGTCGGTTTCAGCCGGCGGGTGCCGGGCAGAAGCCGCTCGATCATCCCGGCAGCGAAATGGAAGGCGTCAAGATCGCGACGGAAGGCGCGCTCGATTCCCGGCCGCAGCACCTTCACCGCGACGGTCTCGCCGGTTCCGGCCAGCACCGCCGAATGCACCTGCGCGATCGAGGCGGCGGCGACGGGTTCGGAAAATGTCGTGAAGATCTCCCCGACCGGGCGGCCAAGCTCTTCGGCGATCGCGGCCTTGGCCAGCGCCGTGTCGAAGGGCGGCAGCTTGTCTTGCAGCACGCGCAGCTGGTTCGCCAGATCCTCGCCCACCACGTCAGGGCGGGTGGACAGCACCTGGCCGAACTTGATGTAGGCGGGCCCGAGCGCGGTGATCGCGCGCGTCACCGGCGGCAGCGCGGGGTCGCCCTTGTAGCCGAGCCACTTGAACGGCCAGCCGATGATCCGCGCCACCAGCCGCAGCCGCGGCGGCGCTTCCATCGCCTCGAGCGCGACGCTCATCGCGCCGGTGCGCTCGAAGGTGGCGCCGGTGCGGATCAGCCGCCAGATATTGTGAGGGCCCCGCATCTCAGATCTTCCAGCCGGAATGCAGCGCGGCGATGCCCATGGTCAGGTTGCGATATTTGACATGCTCGAAGCCGGCCTCACGGATCATCGAGGCGAAGATCTCCTGCGTCGGGAACTTGCGGATCGATTCCACCAGATATTGATAGCTGTCGCGGTCATTCGCCACGATCTGGCCCATCACCGGAATGACGTTGAAGGAATAGGCGTCATAGAGCGATTGCAGCATGTCGTTCGGGATCTGACTGAACTCGAGCACCATGATCCGCCCGCCGGGGCGCAGCACGCGATAGGCCTCGCGCAGCGCGTCGGGGATCCGGGTCACGTTCCGGATGCCGAAGGAAATCGTGTAGACGTCGAAGGTATTGTCCTCGAAGGGCAGGTTCATCGCGTCGCCGACGACCCAGCTCAGCCGCTCGGCCATGTCCTCGGCCTCGGCGCGCTTCTGCCCCTCGATCAGCATCGATTCCGTCATGTCGCAGACGGTGGCCGTGGCGCCCGGCGCGCGCTTGAGGAAACGGAAGGCGACGTCGCCGGTGCCGCCCGCCACGTCGAGCAGCCTCTGCCCCGGCCGCGGCGCGAGCCAGTCCATCATCGCATCCTTCCAGATCCGGTGGATGCCCATGCTCATCAGGTCATTCATGATGTCGTATTTCGAGGCCACGCGCGAGAACACGCCATGGACCATTCCGGCCTTCGCGTCCTCGTCCACGGTCTGGAAGCCGAAATGCGTGGTTCTCGTCTGTTCTGTCGTCATGGTCTCTTGCCGATCCCGAAATCTCCCCCTTCTTATAGGGGCCCTTGCGGCCAAGACAATGCGACAGGAAAGAAGATGCCCGAACTGCCCGAGGTGGAAACCGTGCGACGGGGCCTTGCCCCGGCGATGGAGGGGCGGCGGATCGAGGCCGCGCAGGTGAACCGCCCCGACCTGCGCTGGCCCCTGCCCGAGAACATGGCCGGGCGTCTGACCGGGCGACTGGTCGAGCGGCTGCGGCGGCGCTCGAAATACATCCTGGCCGATCTCGACAGCGGCGAGAGCCTGCTCATCCATCTTGGCATGTCGGGGCGGATGCTGGTCTCGGGGGTGATGCTGGGCGACTATCACCTCGACCATCCGGCACCGCAAAAGCACGATCACGTGGTGCTGGAAATGGAAGGCGGCGCCCGCGTCACCTTCAACGATGCGCGCCGCTTCGGGGCGATGGACCTTGTGCGCACCGACCGCGAGGCGGCGCACTGGCTGCTGGCAGGGCTCGGCCCCGAGCCCTTCGGCAACGAGTTCCACGAGGATTACCTTGTGGAACGCCTGAAGGGCCGGGCGAGCCCGATCAAGACCGCGCTGCTGGATCAGCATGTCGTCGCCGGGCTTGGCAACATCTATGTCTCCGAGGTGCTGTTTCGCGCCGGCATCGACCCGCGCCGGCCCGCCGGGCGGATCGCGGCGAAGCGGATCGCGGCGCTCGTGCCGCTGGTGCGCGAGGTGCTGAGCGAGGCGATCGAGGCCGGCGGGTCGTCGCTGCGCGACCATCGCCAGGCCGACGGCGAGCTGGGATATTTCCAGCATTCCTTCCGCGTCTACGACCGCGAGGGCGAACCCTGCCCCACCTGCGGCACCCCGGTTCGGCGCATCGTGCAATCGGGCCGGTCGAGCTATTTCTGCCCGCAGTGCCAGAAATAGCGGCTATGCTGCACCTGCGAGGGGGTCTTGATAATCGCCCAGACCCTGTTACGACTCCGGCCCAGCACAAGGAAAGGCACTGCCACATGGCCTACCAGACCCTGATCGTCGAGATCGAAGACTATGTCGCCCTGATCCGGCTGAACCGTCCCGAAGCCCTGAACGCGCTGAACTCGACCCTGCTGGGCGAGCTGGCCGATGCGCTCGCCGCGGCGGACAAGAACGACAAGGTGCGCTGCATCGTCATCACCGGCTCGGAGAAGGCGTTCGCGGCCGGTGCCGATATCAAGGAGATGTCGGAGCAGAGCTTCGTCGACATGTTCACCAAGAACTTCTTCAGCACCGAGACCGACGGCATCCTGAAAACCCGCAAGCCGGTGATCGCGGCGGTGGCGGGCTATGCGCTCGGCGGCGGCTGCGAGCTGGCGATGATGTGCGATTTCATCATCGCCGCCGAGAACGCCAAGTTCGGCCAGCCCGAGATCAACCTCGGCGTCGTCGCCGGCATGGGCGGCACGCAGCGGCTGACCCGCTTCGTCGGCAAGTCGAAGTCGATGGACATGCATCTGACCGGCCGCTTCATGGATGCGGCCGAGGCGGAACGCTCGGGCCTTGTCAGCCGCGTCGTGCCGCTGGCCCAGCTGCTGCCCGACGCGATGGCCGCGGCGCACAAGATCGCCGAGAAATCGCTGATGAGCACGATGGTGGTGAAGGAATGCGTCAACCGCGCCTACGAGACCACCCTCGCCGAGGGCGTGCATTTCGAGCGCCGCATCTTCTACGCGCTGTTCTCGACCGAGGACCAGAAGGAGGGCATGTCGGCCTTCCTCGAAAAGCGCGAACCGCAGTTCCGCGACCGCTGAGCCGTCCCGAACCCGATTGGCCGCCGAGGGGGCTTCCCTTTCGGCGGCTTTTGCCGTAATGGCAGCCCTCACATGCGCGTGCAGCCCGCTTTGGCTAGAATCATCCGGTTCTTCGAGAGACCGGGCTTTGTGCGCTATCCTGACGCAACTGACCCGGAAAGTGGGAAAGAACCATGGCCAATACGCCCCAGTCCAAGAAGCGCGCCCGTCAGAACGAGCGCCGCAACGACATCAACCGCGCGCGCCGCTCGCGCATCCGCACCTTCCTGCGCAAGGTCGAAGAAGCGATCGCCTCGGGCGACGCGACCGCCGCCAAGACCGCGCTGCTGGCCGCCGAGCCGGAACTGGCCCGCGGCGTGACCAAGGGCGTGCTGCACAAAAACACCGTCTCGCGCAAGGTTTCGCGCCTTTCGGCCCGCGTCAAGGCGCTGGCCAACTGAGCCGCAGATTGCTGCAGCGCAGAGACTCGGTTTAAGGGCGCCTTCGGGCGCCCTTTTTCATATTTTCAAGATATTTCAATGCATTATTCGCGGCTGTTGCGCGTTTTCCCATCCCCGGAGATTCGATTTCGGGAATCCTCCGTCAAGCGCGAAGTTCGGTTGCAGCACGGCAGGAGGGCGCGCTAGCTTGCCTCAGCGATTCACATCGCCTTGGGGGACATGACGCGTCTTCGACCGCCGGAGCAGGCATAAAGTCTGCCACGACAACGAAAAAAGCCGGGGGTTCCGGTGTCGAAGAAGCGAATCCGATTCTGAAGGCTGCCGCCTTCCGAGATTCGGCATCCAGTGCCTTGCCCGGTTTTCACCGGGCCTGTTGCCGTGTCCTATCGCAGGGGTTCCGACCCGCGTCCGCGCGGGTCCCTGTTCCGGGGAGATGTGTGCACCGAAACTGCATGTAGACTCTAAAGGCAACAAGAAGATGACCAAAGAAACCTGGGGGCGGGTGTGCAATGAACTTCTCAAGACTGTCGGCAAGAGCAACTACACGACCTGGATCGCGCCGCTGCGCATGATCGACATGGCCGAAGGCATCGCCGCCTTCGAGGCTCCGACGAAATTCATGCGCGACTGGGTGTCGCGCAACTTCGGCGAGGCGATCCTGCGCGAGCTGCGCAACGATGGCCACGTCGTCGAGCGGATCGAATTCCGCGTGCCCGAACTGCGCCCGATTCCGGCAAACGAGGTCTCGCGACCCGTTGCCGCACCGGCGCCCGCCGCACCGAAGGCCCGCAGTGACGAGGACCTGCCCGGCGCACCGCTCGATGCCCGCTTCACCTTCGACAGCTTCGTCGTCGGCAAGCCGAACGAGCTTGCCCATGCCGCCGCGCGGCGCGTGGCCGAGGGTGGCCCCGTCACCTTCAACCCGCTGTTCCTCTATGGTGGCGTCGGCCTCGGCAAGACCCACCTGATGCACGCCATCGCGCACGAGCTGCAGATCCGCCGCCCCGAGGCGCGGGTGCGCTACCTCTCGGCCGAACAGTTCATGTACCGCTTCGTGCAGGCGCTGCGCGAACGCCAGATCATGGACTTCAAGGAGATGTTCCGCTCGGTCGACGTGCTGATGGTCGATGACGTGCAGTTCATCGCCGGCAAGGACAGCACGCAGGAAGAATTCTTCCACACCTTCAATGCGCTCGTCGATCAGGGCAAGCAGATCATCATCTCGGCCGACCGCGCGCCGGGCGAAATCAAGGATCTCGAGGAGCGGATCAAGTCGCGCCTGCAATGCGGCCTCGTGGTCGACCTGCACCCGACCGATTACGAACTGCGCCTTGGCATCCTGCAGACCAAGACCGAGGCTTACCGCGCGCAATATCCGGGGCTGACGATGGCCGATGGCGTGCTCGAGTTCCTCGCGCATCGGATCACCACCAACGTGCGCGTGCTCGAAGGCGCGCTGACCCGGCTTTTCGCCTTCGCCTCGCTCGTCGGCAAGGAGATCACCCTCGACCTCGCGCAGGAATGCCTCACCGACATCCTGCGCGCCTCGGACCGCAAGGTCACGATCGAGGAGATCCAGCGCAAGGTGGCCGAGCATTACAACGTGCGCCTTTCCGACATGATCGGGCCGAAGCGCGTGCGCACCATCGCCCGGCCGCGGCAGGTGGCGATGTATCTGTCGAAACAGCTCACCACCCGCTCACTGCCGGAGATCGGCCGCCGCTTCGGCGGGCGCGATCACACCACGATCATGCACGGCATTCGCAAGATCGAGGAACTGATGGGCTCGGACCGCCAGATCGCCGAGGATATCGACCTGCTGCGCCGTCTTCTCGAGTCCTGACGTCTTGACGCTTCGGCCAAAGCGGCCGAATGTCCGAAAAAACTTGTGCCGGTGCGGGGAGATGCTACCTTTCCGCCCCCGGTTGCCGTGAGGGATGGAAATGAAGATCAGCATCGAACGCGCCGCACTGCTCAAGGCCGTGGCGCAGGCACAGTCGGTCGTGGAGCGGCGCAACACCATCCCGATCCTGGCGAACGTGCTGGTCGAGGCAGAGGGCGACAGCGTCTCCTTCCGCGCCACCGACCTCGACATCGAGGTGGTGAACAAGGCTCCGGCGCAGGTCGAACGCGCCGGCGCCACGACGGTTTCGGCGGTGATGCTGCATGAGATCGTGCGCAAGCTGCCCGACGGGGCGCTGGTGGTGCTGGCCGACGATCCGGCCGCGGGGCGGCTGACGATCCAGGCGGGGCGGTCGAGCTTCAACCTCGCCACGCTGCCGCGGGAAGATTTCCCGGTCATGGCCTCGTCGGAATACACGGCGAATTTCACCGCCAAGGCGGGGATGCTGAAGCGGCTGTTCGACAAGTCGAAATTCGCGATCTCGACCGAAGAGACGCGCTATTACCTGAACGGCGTCTACATGCATGTGGCGACCGGCGAGAGCGGCCCGGTGCTGCGCTGCGTGGCGACCGACGGCCACCGCCTGGCCCGCATCGACGCGCCGCTGCCCGCGGGCGCCGAGGGCATGCCGGGCGTGATCGTGCCGCGCAAGACGGTGAACGAGCTGCGCAAGCTGCTTGATGACGACGAGGCCGACATCGCGGTGTCCGTCAGCGAGACCAAGGTCCGCTTCGCCACGCCCGAGATCACCCTGACCTCGAAGGTGATCGACGGCACCTTCCCCGATTATTCGCGCGTCATCCCGATGGGCAATGCGCGCCGGCTGGAAGTGGATGCGGCGGAATTCGCCAAGGCCGTCGACCGCGTGGCCACCGTGTCCTCGGAACGCTCGCGCGCGGTCAAGCTGAGCCTCGAGGAGGACCGGCTGGTGCTCTCGGTCAATGCCCCCGATTCCGGCGCGGCCGAGGAAGAGCTGGCCGTCGCCTATGACGACGAGCGGCTGGAGATCGGCTTCAACGCGAAATACCTGCTGGAGATCGCCAGCCAGGTCGACCGCGAGAATGCCGTCTTCCTGTTCAACTCCTCGGGCGATCCGACGCTGATGCGCGAGGGCAATGACACCTCGGCGGTCTATGTCGTGATGCCGATGCGCGTGTGAGGCGGGCAGACGCCTCCGGCGGGAGTATTTTTGCCAGGAAAACGAGGGGCCGATGCTGCGGGATCTGACGCTGCTGCAGTTCCGCTCGCATCGCCGCGCGCAGTTCACCTTCGACGGCCGGCCGGTGGCGATCTGGGGGCCGAACGGCGCCGGCAAGACCTCGGTGCTTGAAGCCGTGTCGCTGCTCTCGCCCGGGCGCGGGCTGCGCCGGGCCGGTTCCGAGGAGCTGATCCGCCGGCAGGAGGCCGTGGGCTGGAAGATCCGCGCCGAGATCGGTGGTCAGGCGGTCGAGACCATGGCGCTGCCCGGCGCCTCGCGCGAGGTGACGATCGACGGCAAGGCGGTGCCGCAGCTGGCGCTTGGCCGGCTGATGCGGGTGCTGTGGCTGGTGCCGGCGATGGACCGGCTCTGGATCGAGGCAGCCGAGGGGCGGCGGCGCTTCCTCGACCGGATGACGCTCTCCTTCGATCCCGCCCATGCCGAAGCGGTGCTGGCCTATGAAAAGGCGATGCGCGAGCGCAACCGGCTGCTCAAGGACATGGTGACCGACGCGGGCTGGTATGGCGCGCTCGAGACGCGGATGGCCGAGGCCGCCACCCGCATCACTGCGGCCCGCGCCACGGCGCTGTCCCGGATTGCGGCTGCACAGGCGGGTGCAGCGACGGCCTTTCCGGCCGCCGCGCTGACCCTGGTGAACGAGGGGCCCGCGGATCTGGCCGCGGCGCTCGCCGCCGGGCGGCGGCGCGACATGGCGGCCGGCCGCACACTCGAGGGGCCGCACCGCGCCGATCTCGAGGCGATCTATGCCGAGAAGGCGATCCCCGCCGCGCAATGCTCGACCGGCGAGCAGAAGGCGCTTCTGATCTCGCTGCTGCTGGCCAATGCGCGGGCCGTTGCGGGGGCCGTTGCGGGGGCGCCCTGCGTGCTTTTGCTCGATGAGGTCGCGGCGCATCTGGACGCGGGCCGGCGCGCCGCGCTTTATGACGAGGTCTGCGCGCTCTCCGCGCAGGTGATGATGACCGGCACCGGGGCGGAGCTGTTCGACAGTCTCGGCGCGCGGGGTCAGGGCTGGCAGGTGACCGAGGTGGGGGGAACCTCGCAGGTCGAGGAGGTGCGATGAGTTATCCGGTGCAGCGCGTGAGCCTGATCACGCTCGGCGTGCGCAACCTGACGGCGGCCCGCCGCTTCTACGAGGCGCTCGGCTGGCGCCCGGCCGAGGCGACGCAGGCGGTGGTCTTCTTCCGCCTGCCGGGGATGGCGCTTGGCCTCTTCGGGCTGAAGGATCTGGCCGAGGATCAGGGCCGGCCGGAGGTGCCGCTCGGCACCGGGGCGATCACGCTGGCGCAGAATTTCGCCACCGAGGCCGATGTCGACGCCGCCTTCGCCGCCGCGCTTGCCGCCGGCGCCGAGCCGGTGAAGCCGCCCGCGCGCACCTTCTGGGGCGGCTATTCCGGCTATTGGGCCGACCTTGACGGCCATGTCTGGGAAGTGGCGCGAAATCCGTTCTGGCCGCTTGACGAGACCGGCGCGCTGAGCCTGCCGGACGGGGCCGTCCTGCCCTGAAAACCCCCGCTATCGCGTGACATTGCCGCGCCGAACTCCTATAAGTCCGCAACACTTGTCAGGATAGGCGCGCATGACCGAAAACAGCCCGAAGAAGTCCGACTACAGCGCGGAGTCCATCAAGGTTCTCAAGGGCCTGGAGGCCGTGCGCAAACGGCCGGGCATGTATATCGGCGACACCGACGACGGCTCGGGCCTGCATCACATGGTCTATGAGGTCGTCGACAACGGCATCGACGAGGCACTTGCGGGCTATGCCAATTACGTCGCGGTGAAGATCCATGCCGACAGCTCGGTCTCGGTGCGCGACAACGGCCGCGGCATCCCGGTCGACATGCACCACGAGGAAGGCGTCTCGGCGGCCGAGGTCATCATGACCCAGCTGCACGCCGGCGGCAAATTCAACAACACCGACGAGGGCGGCAACGCCTACAAGGTGTCGGGCGGTCTGCACGGCGTCGGCGTTTCGGTGGTGAACGCGCTGTCCGACTGGCTCGAGCTCAAGGTCTGGCGCAACGACAAGGTCTATTTCGCCCGCTTCGAGAAGGGCGAATGCGTCGAGCATGTGCGCGAGATCGGCGATGCGCCGGGCGAGAAGGGCACCGAGGTGCGCTTCATGGCCTCGGCCAAGACCAACGACCCCGAGGGCACCTTCTCGAACCTCGACTACAGCTTCAAGACGCTGGAGACGCGGCTGCGCGAGCTTGCCTTCCTGAACTCGGGCGTGCGCATCCTGCTCGAGGACGAGCGCCCGGCCGAGCCGCTGCATGTCGAGCTGCATTACGACGGCGGCGTCAAGGAATTCGTGAAATACCTCGACCGTTCGAAGAGCGCGCTGATCCCCGACCCGATCTACATGGTGGGCGAGGTGCGCGGCATCGGCGTCGAAGTGGCGCTGTGGTGGAACGACGGCTACCATGAGACCGTGCTGCCCTTCACCAACAACATCCCGCAGCGCGATGGCGGCACCCATCTTGCCGGCCTGCGCGGCGCGCTGACCCGGACGCTGACGAAATACGCCCAGGACAGCGGCATCGCCAAGAAGGAGAAGATCGACTTCACCGGCGACGACGCCCGCGAGGGGCTGACCTGCGTGCTGTCGGTCAAGGTGCCCGATCCGAAATTCTCCAGCCAGACCAAGGACAAGCTCGTCTCCTCCGAGGTCCGGCCGGCGGTCGAGAACCTGGTGAACGAGAAGCTCAGCGAATGGTTCGAGGAACATCCCGGCGAGGCGCGCACGATCGTCGGCAAGATCGTCGAGGCGGCGCTTGCCCGCGAGGCGGCGCGCAAGGCCCGCGAGCTCACCCGGCGCAAGACGGCGATGGACGTCGCCTCGCTGCCCGGCAAGCTTGCCGATTGCCAGTCGAAGGACCCCGCCGATTCCGAACTCTTCCTGGTCGAGGGGGATTCGGCCGGCGGCTCGGCCAAGCAGGGGCGCGAGCGCAAGAACCAGGCGGTGCTGCCTCTGCGCGGCAAGATCCTGAACGTCGAGCGCGCGCGTTTCGACCGGATGCTCGGCTCGGAGCAGATCGGCACGCTGATCACCGCACTTGGCACCGGGATCGGCCGTGACGAGTTCAACATCGGCAAGCTGCGCTATCACAAGATCATCATCATGACGGATGCCGACGTCGACGGCGCCCATATCCGCACCCTGCTGCTGACCTTCTTCTTCCGGCAGATGCCCGAGCTGATCGAGCACGGCTATCTCTACATCGCGCAGCCTCCGCTCTACAAAGTCGCGCGCGGCAAGTCCGAGGTCTATCTGAAGGACCAGGCCGCCTTCGAAGAGTTCCTGATCCATCAGGGCATCGAGGGCGCGCGGCTGCGGCTTGGCGATGGTCAGGAGATCATCGGCGCCGATCTCGAGCGCGTGGTCGAGGAGGCGCGGATGATCCGCCGCATCCTGCAGGCCTTCCCGACGCATTACCCGCAAAGCATTCTCGAACAGGCGGCGATCGCCGGCGCGCTGGTGCCGGGCCGGGTCGATGCCGATGCGCAGGGCGTGGCGAATGCGGTGGCGACGCGGCTCGATCTTGTCGCGCTCGAATACGAGCGCGGCTGGAGCGGCCGTCCGACGCAGGACCACGGGCTGCGTTTTGCCCGCATGGTGCGCGGCGTCGAGGAGCACCGCGCCCTCGACGGCGCCGTGCTGCGCTCGGGCGAGGCGCGGCGGCTGGCGCAACACACGGCGCTGCTGCAGGAGGTCTATGGCACGCCCGCGAAGCTGATCCGCAAGGACCGCGAGCAGCTGATCTACGGCCCGCTCGCGCTGTTGCAGGCGATCCTGTCCGAGGGCGAGAAGGGGCTGACGCTGCAGCGCTACAAGGGGCTGGGCGAGATGAACCCGGAACAGCTGTGGGAAACCACGCTCGACCCCTCGGCGCGCACCCTGCTGCAGGTGAAGATCGACGACGTGGCCGAGGCCGACGACATCTTCACCAAGCTGATGGGCGACGTGGTCGAACCGCGCCGCGAGTTCATCCAGCAAAACGCGCTGAACGTCGAGAACCTCGACTTCTGAGTCCCGATCGGGCACCGGCACGCCGGCGCCCGATCCCGCCACCGGGCCTGCCCGCCCGTCGATGGCGATCGTTTCCCCGCGCAGGGCAATTCCCCCGTATTGTCCCCGCCGGGCCCCATTTGTGCCCGATTTCACACCGATGCATGAGGGAACCGAGAAACGTTCCCGAAGGGTGCACAATGGACCGCCTGACCGAAATGGAAGCCTTCGCCACCGTCGTCGATCAGGGCGGATTCACCGATGCGGCGAAGAAGATGGGCATCTCCAAGTCCGCCGTGTCGAAACATGTCTCGGCGCTCGAGGCGCGGCTCGGGGCGCGGCTTTTGAACCGCACCACCCGTCGCGTCTCGCCGACCGAGATCGGCCTGGCCTATTACGACCGCGCCCGGCGCGTGCTGAACGACGCGGGCGAGGCCGACGCGCTCGTCACCGCGATGCAGGTGGCGCCCTCGGGTCTGCTGCGGATTTCGGTCGCCACCGATTTCGGGGTGAACCTGCTGTCGCCGGTACTGGGCGATTTCCTGCAGGAATATCCCGAGATCACCGTGAACATGGTGCTGACCAATCGTTATGTCGAGCTGATCTCGGAGGGCTTCGACATGGCGATCCGGGTGGGCGAACTCGAGGACAGCACACTGCGCGCGCGCAAGCTGACCGAAAGCTCGCGCCGGATGATCGCCGCGCCCTCCTATTTCCAGAAATACGGCCGGCCGCAGAAGATCGACGACCTGAACGAGCATAAACTGCTGCATTATTCCAGCCAGTCGAACGGCAACGTCTGGAAGATCACCGCGCCCTCGGGCGAGCGGCGGCAGGTGCGCTCGGCCGGCTGGCTGACGGTGAACGACGGGCAATCGCTGCTGCATGCCTGCATCGCCGGGCTCGGCATCGCCTATCTGCCCTCGTTCCTCTACGCCGACGCGTTGAAACAGGGGCTGGTCGAGGAGGCGATCCCCGATCTGCCGATGGAGACGCTCGGCATCTATGCGGTCTATCCGCCCGGGCGCTTCACCCAGCCGAAGGTGCGCGCCTTCATCGACTTCCTCGCCCAGACCTTCGCGGACAAGGGCCCCGACAACTGGTGAATTCCCTCGCGCGGCGCCACTCCGTCCGGCGTCGTCACTGACGGGTCGGGGCCAGAACGGCTTCGACCCGTCTATTTTTATCCCGCCCCTCGGGGGTCAGGCTGCTCGCCCGCGGCGCAAGCCAGCCCGCACCCTCGGCGCTCAGCTGCTCGGGGGCGACGCCGTAATCGGCCAGGAGCCGCGCCCGCACCGAATCCGCCCGCCGCTTCGACAGCGCGATATTCGCCTCGAGCCCGCCGGTCGCATCGGTGTGGCCGACAAGGACGATCACCGCCTCGGGCCGCGTCGACAGATAGTCGGCCATGGCGCGCAGCGACGCGAAATCCTCGGGGCCAAGGTCGGTCGCGCCGCTCTCGAAGATCAGATCGTCGAGTGCCACCGCCCCCTTCGCCTCGATCTGCGTGGCGAAATCCGAGGGCGCGATCGCCGGCGCAGGCGTCGGCGCGGCAAGCGGGTTGTCGGGCGTGACCGGCCGCACGTCCTGCACCGTCATCGTCGTCAGGTGCACAAAGCCCGATTCCGACGAGCGCGAGACGGTCAGCGCCAGCCAGTCGGTGCCATGCCGCGCCGCCAGATAGCGGAAATCGCCCAGATCGACATGCATCTCGGGCTCGGACAGCAGGTCGAGCTCATAGCGGAAGTCGAAGCCGCCGCAGGCCTCGGTCTCGCATTGGTAAAGGATCGTGTAGCCCGCCGCCTGGATCTGGTCGCGCAGCGGCGCCAGGATCTGCAGCGTCGTCTCCTGATCGGCACGCAGCCGCCAGGCAGTGTCGGTGCGGGTGCCCTCGAGCGTGCTTGCCGGCCCCGCGCCTTCCTGCCAGGGGCCGGTCAGCAACCGATAGCTGGTGGCTGCCGTGGTCGCCTCGGCCGAAACCGCAGCCCCGTCCGGCAAGGCAAGCTCAAGCGGGGCGGCAAGCGCCGGGGTGGCAAGCAGGGCGGCGGCGGTCAGCGCCAGAAGGGACAGTCTCATGCGGCGGGCTCGCGACGATAGTGATAGCTGCCGGCCGGCACCATGCCGAGCGCGGTATAAAGGGCGATGGCCGGGGCATTGGCGCTGCGCACGACGAGGGCGAAAGTCCCGGCGCCTTCGCCCCCGGCCCAGCGGACGGCCTCGGCGATGATCGAGCGGGCAAGGCCGCGGCGGCGGAAGGCCGGCAGCACCTCGAGCGCGTGCAGCATCGCGACGCCCTCATGGATCGCGACGAAGCCCGCCCCCGCGGCACGGTCCGAGGTGCGGCCGAGCACCGCGGCCTTCGGGCCCGCCGCGCGCTCGGCCACCGCCTGCCGCTCGGGCCCGATCTCGCCCTCGGCCCAGACCTCGCGGGTGATCGCGAGCGGCGGCCAATGCGCGAAGGCGGTCACCGGCGGCACCTCGGCGGGCAGCGCGGCAATCGGCGCGGTGAAAAGGGTGACCGGATCGAACATCTCGAAGCCGCGGGCGGCAAGTGCCGCATCCAGCGCTGCCTCGCCCGGGCGGATGATGAATTTCGGCGGCTGGCCGAGGGCGCGATGCGCGGCGACGGCGGCACCGATGTCGGCCTTGTGCAGCGGCACTTCAAGGCTTGCCGTGCTGACCCGCGAGCCGCCGCCCAGCCCCTCGCGCACCTTGAAGCCGCCCGCAAGCCGGGTGCTTGCGGCGGGCCAGGTGGCGTCGATCACCTCGAAGAGATCGGTCATTGCCCCTCCGGGAAGGCGGCCTGCAGCGCGGCGAAGGCCCCTTCGAGCGCCGCGGGATCGGTCGAGCGCACCACGAGGTTGGTGCCATAGCGGCCCTCGGTGACGAAGGGATAGGAGCCGAAGCTTGCCTCGGGATGGGCGCCGGCAAGCGCGCGCAGCGCATCGGCGATCGTCGCCTCGGGCACCATCAGCTGCCAGCTGCGGCTGAGGAGCGGCGCGCCGCCGGTCAGCCGCGGCAAAAGCCCCGCCACCATCGCCTGGAAGATGTTCGGCACCCCGGCCATGACGTGGCAGTTCCCAACCGAGAAGCCCGGCGCCGAGGACACCGGGTTGTCGATCAGCGCCGCGCCCTCGGGGATGCGCGCCATCCGCAGCCGCGCCTCGGTGAACTCGAGGCCGCGGGCGGCGTAATGGGCGGCAAGGATCGCCCGGGCATCCTCGCGCACGCCGATCGTGCGGCCAAAGGCATCGGCCACGGCATCGGCGGTGATGTCGTCATGCGTCGGCCCGATGCCGCCCGAGGTGAACAGCTGGTCATGCGCGGCGGAAAGCTCGCGCACCGCCGCGACGATCGTCGCGTGATCGTCGCCGATGACGCGGATCTGGCGCAGGTCGATCCCCGCCTTTGCAAGTTCGCCGGCGAGGAACCAGGCGTTGCCCTCGCGGGTGCGGCCGGTGAGGATCTCGTCGCCGATAATCAGGATGGCAGCGGTCGGATTGGGCATCTCGGGCCTCCTTTTGCGCAAATGTATAAGCCCGCGCCTTGTGTCGGAAAAGCCCGGCTCTGGCCAAGCCATGCTTTTGTGACTATCTAGGGGGCCAACAAGCAGGAGAAGACCAGTGGAAGAGAGTCGGGGCCACGTCACCAAGGACGGGATTCGCATCTACAACACAACCAGCGATTTCGATGGCATCCGGGCCTCCTGCCAGGTCACCGCGCAGATCCTCGACGAGGTTGCAGACCTCGTGAAGCCGGGCGTGACCACGGCAGAGCTGGACGATTTCATCCGCAACCGCCTTGTCGAACTCGGCGCCACCTCGGCGACGATCGGCTATCGGGGCTACAAGCACGCCTCGTGCATCTCGGTGAACCATGTCGTGTGCCATGGCATCCCGTCGGACAAGGTGCTGCACGACGGCGACATCCTGAACATCGACGTCACCGTCATCCTCGACGGCTGGTTCGGCGACAGCTCGCGGATGTATGTCGCGGGCAATCTCAGCCGCAAGGCCGAGCGGCTGATCGATGTCACCCATGAATCGCTGCTGATCGGCATCGAGCAGGTGAAGCCCGGCAACACCTTCGGCGACATCGGCCACGCGATCCAGACCTATGTCGAGGGCAACCGGATGAGCGTGGTGCGCGACTTCTGCGGCCATGGTGTCGGCCGCGTGTTCCACGCCCCGCCGAACGTTCTGCATTACGGCCGCGCGGGCTCGGGCCCGGTGCTGGAAGAGGGGATGATCTTCACCATCGAGCCGATGGTGAACCTTGGCCGCTATGAAACCAAGGTGCTGGCCGACGACTGGACCGCGGTCACCCGCGACAAGTCGCTGTCGGCGCAGTTCGAGCATTGCGTGGGCGTCACTGCCGACGGCTGCGAGATCTTCACCCTCTCGCCCGCGAACCGCTTCCACCCGACCTGGCGCTGAGCCGGGCGGAAAGAGCCGGGGGCCCTGCCCCCGGACCCCCGGAGTATTTTCGCCAAGAAAAAGCCGAAAGTTCAGAGCCCGATCAGGGCCGGCACCTGTGCCATGTCGGTGAAGATCTCGGCCCCCGCCGCGGCGAGGCGCGGGTTCTCGCCCTGCGGCGCATAGCCGAGGCAGCGCATCCCCGCGGCCTTCGCCGCGCGCGCGCCGGTCGCGCTGTCCTCGATCACCACACAGCGCGCCGGATCGGCGCCAAGCGCGCGGGCCGCATGCAGGTAAAGGTCGGGCGCCGGCTTCGGGCAGCCAAGATCCTGGCCCGAGAACAGCAGCCCCTCGAGCCGCGCACGGATCTTCGGATGCTGGCCCAGCGTCGCCTCCATCTTCGCGCCGCGCCCGTTCGAGCCGACGGCGAAGGGAATGCCCTCGGCATCGAGCCGGGCAAGCAGCGTGGCCACTCCCGGCATCAGCGGCGTGCCGGCGCGCAGCCGGGCGTAAAGCCGCGGGTAATAGCGCTCGACCCAGTCGGCGGGCAGCCGCGCGCCCAGTGCCCGGCCCTGCTCGGCCACGCCCTCGATCGTGCCGCCGATGAACAGATCCTCGAGCGCCGGGATCTCCATCGTCAGCCCATGCGCGGCGAAATCCGACTGGATCAGGGCGAAGGTGGCGGGCTCGCTGTCGACGAGCACGCCGTCGCAGTCGAACAGAACAGCCTGAGGTTTCATGCGGGCATCCGGGCAAGGGTGACAAGGGTATCGCCATAACGGCGCTGGTCGATCTGTTCGAGCGGCACCGGCACGGCGGGGGGAATGCTTTCCTCCCAGACGACCATCGCGCCCGGGGCGATCCAGCCATTCGCAAGGCAGGAGGCAATCGCCTTCTCGCCCAGCCCCATGCCATAGGGCGGATCGAGGAAGACGAGGTCATAGCCCGCACCACGGCACGGGCCCATGGCGGTGGCGTCGCGGCGCCAGACATCGGTGACGCCCATCGCCCGCATCAGCTCGATGTTACGGCGCAGAAGCGCGCGCGCGGCGGTGCCGTCGTCGACGAAGGCGACGCGCGCCGCGCCGCGCGACAGCGCCTCGAGACCGAGCGCGCCGGTGCCGGCGAAAAGGTCGAGCACCCGCGCGCCGGGCACCGGGTTGCCATGGGTGCCGTTGATCAGAAGGTTGAAGATCGACTCGCGCACGCGGTCGGTCGTCGGGCGCAGATGCGCAGCCGCATCGCCCTCGCCCACATCGGCGAGTTTCAGCCCGCGGCGGTCTCCTCCGATGATCCTCATTTCATCAGCGCCTTCAGGTCGGCCGCGGTCTCGATCTGTTCGGGCGTCACGGGCCTGCCCGCCTCGATCAGCCGCTTGCCGATCATATAGGCGCGGGCGTCGTTCAGCGCGTCGACGGCGATCAGCGTCTCGCCGCGGAAATACCAGAACGAGGCGCCCTCGCCCTGCCGCGTCACCACCCGGTCATAGCCGGTGTTGAGACCGGCGATCTGCAGCTTGGCGTCGAACTGGTCGGACCAGAACCAGGGCTTCGGCACATAGGCCCTGCCGGCGCCGAGCATGTTCTCGGCCACCAGCTCGCCCATGTCGATGGCATTGCCGACGCTTTCCATGCGCAACCGGGCGCCCATCCAGGGGAAGGCGGCGCAATCGCCCGCAGCCCAGATCGAGGGGTCCTCGGTGCGGCCCGTCGGATCGACGGCGATGCCGTTCTCGACCTTCAGCCCCGCCGCCGCGGCCAGCCGCGTCTCGGGGGTGACGCCGATGCCGGTGATGACGAAATCGGCCGCGATGACCCGGCCGTCGGCCAGCTCTGCCCCGGTAACGCAGGTCTCGCCGGTCAGCCGCTTCAGCCCGATCCCCTCGAGGATGGTGACACCATGGGCGACATGCAGGGCGCGGATGGCATCGGCGGTCTCGGCGCAGGCGACGCGGCCGAGGATGCGCGGCGCCGCCTCGATCAGCGTCACACTGAGCCCGAGTTTCGAGGCGACCGCCGCCGCCTCGAGCCCGATATAACCGCCGCCGATCACCACGAGGCGGCGGCCGGCGCGGAACTCGGGCGCCATCGCATCGACATCGGCGAGGGTGCGCACGGTATAGACGCCGGGCAGATCGCCGCCGATCGCCGCGGGCAGGCGGCGCGGCGGGGCGCCGGTGCACAGCGCCAGCTGGTCATAGGCGACGGTTTCGCCCGCCGCCGTCACGACCGTCTTCGCGGCGCGGTCGATCGTCTCGACGCGGGTGCCGGTGCGCAGGGTGATGTCATTGGCCGCCCACCAGTCGTCGCCGCGCAGCGTCAGCCGGTCGAGCGGCATCTGGCCGAGCAGATAGCCCTTCGACAGCGGCGGGCGCTGATAGGGCGCGACCGGCTCCTCGCCAAGGATCGTCACGGCGCCGACATAGCCGAGCCCCCGCAGCTTTGCCGCCATCGACGTCGCCGCCTGGCCGCCGCCGACAATCACGATCCCCGCCATCATCTCACCTCTGGTCCCGTTGCGCGCCGACCCTATATCCTCGGGGCAACGACATGCAACGCGAGAGGGACAACAATGACTGTTACGGTTGGGGACGTGCTTCCCGGCGCCACGCTGCTGGTTCTGGGAGACAACGGGCCCGAGGCGGTGAGCCTTGGCGCCAAGATGAAGGGCCGCAAGGTGGTGATCTTTGCCGTGCCGGGCGCCTATACCGGCGTGTGCACCACCGCCCATGTGCCGAGCTTCATCCGCACCAGGGACAAGTTCGCCGAGAAGGGCGTCGACGAGATCATCTGCATCTCGGTCAACGACCCCTTCGTGATGAAGGCCTGGGGCGATTCGACCGGCGCGAATGCGGCCGGGATCTCGATGCTCGCCGATGCGGAATCGGCCTTCACCACCGCGATCGGGATGGATTTCTCGGCCCCGCCCGCCGGTCTCATCAACCGCTCCGCCCGCTATGCGATGCTGGTCGAGGATGGCGTGGTGAAAATCCTGCACCGCGAGGAATCGCCCGGCGTGTGCGACATCTCCGCGGGCGAAGGACTGCTTGCCGCGATGTGATCCCCAGGACGCAATCACCGGGGGGCGCCGCGCGGCGCCCCTCAGCCTTCGGGCGGAGGCTCCGGGGCCGCCGCCGCGGCCTTTTCCGCGCACAGGCAGGCGATCGGGCGCGACAGGTCGAGCATGATCTCGGCCTCGGTCTCGATCGCGTCGAGGCAGTTTGCGAGTTCGGTGTCGAGCACGCTCAGCCCGCCGCAGGAATGGCTGGTCAGGCGGATGTCCACCACGTTGTAGCTGTTGCGCCAGTCCGGGTGGTGATCCATCTTCTCGGCCTCGAGCGCGGCGCGCGCCATGAACCCCCAGGCCTGCGAGAAGCTGCGGAACTTCCAGACCTTGCGCAGCGCGTCGCCGTCGGGGGCGGCACGCCATCCCGTTGCCTCGAGCGCGGGCAGCAGGGCGGCGCGCTCTTCCTCGGTCAGGATCTCGGCCATATTCGGTCCTCCGTGCTGTTCGCCCCATCCTTGCACATCGGAACGCGGGGCCAAAGCCCGCGGTTCAGTCCTCGGCGCGGAAGGGGCCAAGATCGGTCAGCGCCTCGATTTCCCCGGCGACGGCAGGGCGTTCGGCCTGAAGATAGTCATCAACCGCCCGGCGCAGCCCCGGGTGGGTGAGAAGATGCGCGGAATGGGTCAGCACCGGCATGTAGCCGCGGGCGAGCTTGTGTTCGCCCTGCGCACCGGCCTCGACGCGGTCAAGGCCATGGGCGATCGCCCAGTCGACGGCCTGATGATAGCACAGCTCGAAATGCAGGAAGGCGTGATCCTCGAGACAGCCCCAGTAGCGGCCGAAGAGCGCCTCGCGCCCGATCAGGTTCAGCGCCCCGGCGACGGGAATGCCATCGCGCTCGGCCAGCACCAGAAGCACGTCGTCGCGCATCGCGTGCAGGGCGTCGAAGAAGGCGCGGGTGAGGTAGGGCCGGCCCCATTTTCGCCCGCCGGTGTCCTGATAGAAGGCCCACATCGCCGCCCAGTGCTCGGGGAGGATCGCGTCGCCGGTGAGGGACCGGATCGTGCCGCCAAAGCCCTGCGCCCGCTCGCGCTCCTTGCGCAGCGCCTTGCGCTTGCGCGAGGCGAGATCGGCGAGGAAATCGTCGAAGCTGTCATAGCCGCGGTTGATCCAGTGAAACTGCATCCCGGTGCGGTGCAGCCAGCCCGCCCCGGTGGCGGCCGCCACCTCGTCTTCGGTGCAGAAGGTGAGATGGACGGACGAGAGCCCCGCCCCTTCGGCCACCTCGGCCATCGCCTGCAACAGCGCGCCCTGCCCCGCGGCCTCGTGGCCCGGGCGGGTCAGCAGGCGCCGGCCGGTGACCGGGGTGAAGGGCACCGCGCCCTGCAGCTTCGGATAATAACACCCGCCCGCCTGCTCGAAGGCCTCGGCCCAGGCGTGGTCGAAGACATATTCGCCCTGCGAATGGCTTTTCAGGTAGAGCGGCGCGACGGCGATCACCTGCCCCGCCGCCCGCGCCACCATCGGTCGCGGCGTCCAGCCGGAGCCCGCGCCGACCGAGCCCGAAGCCTCGAGCGCGGTCAGGAAGCGATGCGTGGTGAACGGGTCGAGCGGACGCCCGCCGTCCTGCGCCTCGGGACAGGCGCAGGCGTTCCAGTCATTTTCCGAAATCTCGGAAATTCCGGAAAGAATCGAAACCTCGACCGACGTGCTCATCTGCCCCCTCGGGAAACCTGCCCCGATGGTGGCGCGCCGCGGCGCGGCGTCAAGCCGGGATCGGCGCCGGATAGCCTTCGAAGGTGATGTTCTGCGCAATCCTGCGCGCCGCGGCCTCGGCCGCGGGCGAGCGGATCGTCCAGCACAGGATGGCCGCGCCCTGCGCCTTCAGCGCCGCAACGCGCGGGGCATCGAGCGCCGCCGCCTCGTGCGAGATGAAGCACGCGCCGACGCGGTCGTAATCGGGGATCTCGCGCAGGCTGTCGCGCACCGCGGCGGGCAGCAGAGGCCAGTCCTCGGCGGTATAGGCCGAGGTCGTCAGCCCCACCGCCACATCGGGTGCCGCGGCACGGAAGGCGGCAATCGCGTTCGGGTTGAAGGACATCACCGCGACCGGCCCGGCATAGGCCGCGATTTGCGCCGCCGCCGCGCGTTCGAGCGCACCATCGGTGCTCCCCATGGCGCCGTGCTGATCCTTGAGCTCGATCAGCAGCGGCACCCGGCCGGCGACGAGGGCCAGAAGCTCTGCGAGGGTCGGGATCCCCTCGTCACCGCCCAGAAGCGGCATCGCGGCCAGCTCGGCCGCGGTGAAGCCGCCGATCCGGCCGGCGACGCCGGTCAGCCGGCGCAGGTCGTAGTCGTGAAACACCATCGGCACGCCATCGGCCGAGGGCTGCAGATCGCACTCGATCGCATAGCCCGCGGCAATCGCCGCCCGCGCCGCGGCAAGGCTGTTCTCGGGGCGCCCCGCGGCGCGGTCGTGATAGCCGCGATGCGCGACCGGCTGGCGCAGGAAATCGGGGGACAGCATCATGCGACCTCGAAGATCGCCTCGATCTCGACGGCGACGCCGAGCGGCAGCGAGGGCGCGGCCACCGCCGAACGGGCATGACGTCCGATCTCGCCGAAGACCTCGACCATCAGGTCGGAGGCGCCATTCACCACCTTCGGCTGATCGGTGAACTCGGGCGTCGAGTTGACGAAGCCCACGAGCTTCACCACCCGCGTCACCCGGTCGAGATCGCCAAGCGCGGCGCGCGCCTGCGCGATCAGCGCAAGGCCGCAGCGGCGGGCGGCGGCGGCGCCCTCCTCGATGCTCAGATCGGCGCCGAGCCGGCCCATGATCAGCCCCGCCGCATCCGACGAGATCTGTCCCGAGACGAAGAGCTGGTTGCCCGTGCGCACGAAGGGCACGTAATTCGCGGCCGGCGCCGGGGCCGGCGGCAGCTCGAGGCCAAGCTCGGCAAGGCGCGTTTCGATCAGGCTCATGATTCCCTCCATGTCCGGGGCGACGCTAGGGGCTCGGCGGCACAGGCTCAAGCGCTTTTGCCGACGAAAGAGGCTGTGAAATGCGCCGCGACGCGCTAGATCAGGGGACAGCCGGCGGCACAGGCCGGCGCCGTCGAAAGGGGATGCGATGCGCGAGAGCCACCAGATCGAAGCCGCCGTCAGCCGGGCCGAAGAGGCAAGCCCGATGCCCGACCCGGTCGATCCGCGGCAGTTCCGCGACGCGCTCGGCCGCTTCGCGACCGGGGTCACCGTGATCACCACCCGCGAGGCGGAGGGGGCGGCGCCGGTGGGGATCACCGCGAACAGCTTTGCCTCGGTCTCGCTCGACCCGGCGCTGGTGCTGTGGTCGGCGGCGCGGTCGTCGATGCGGCACCGGCATTTCTCGCTGGCGCAGGCCTTCGCGGTGCATGTCCTGGGCTTTGGCCAGCAGGCGCTGGCGCAGCGTTTCACCGGCAAGGGCGAGGGATTTTCCGGGCTCGACCACCGGCTGAACGCCGAGGGGGTGCCGGTCTTCGACGATGTTCTCGCGCGGTTCGAATGCCGCACCGAGGCGACGCACGAGGGCGGCGACCACACCATCATCATCGGCCGGGTGATCCGTTTTGCGCTGTGCCGCGAGGGCGAGCCGCTGGTCTTCGCCGGCGGTCGCTTCGGCCGGTTCGAGCCGAGCTGAGCGCAGGGATCAACGCGACCGGAAGGCGCCTGCCCTGCTGAGAAACCCGATGCGATGACCGCAGTGGCCTCTGTCCACGATCTGAGGCAGATGCCCCGGTTCTTCATCGGCCGGCCGATGCCGTCGGGGGCCAGATCCTCAACGCCGGGGAAGCTGACGCCGCTCGAAGCGCGCCGAAGGCTTGCACATGTTGAGGGCGCCGCGCCCGGCGCGCTTGGCCGGAACGACCGGCCCGACGACCGATCTTACCCCCGCAGACTCTCGTGGGAAAGGAGAGCCCAAAGGGGCAGGGCCACCAAGGTCCGGCCCCGGCCGGCGCAACCGGAGCGGCTTGCATTTTTGCCCCCCGCGGTATCGGATGCTCGGCGAGATGCCTCGCCCCCGGACCGACCCGATGACGCCAACGCCTTCGAAAACCGTGCGCTCGGTCGAACGCACCTTGCAGCTGCTCGAGTTCATGAACCGGGTCGCCGTGGTCCGGGTGCAGGATCTGGCGGCGCAGACCGACCTGCCGGCGCCAACGGTGGTGCGGTTGCTCGAAACGCTGATTGCCGCAGGCTATGTGCGCAAGCTGGGCCGGACCGCGGGCTATTGCGTGACCGAGAAGGTCACCGCACTCGGGGCCGGGCATCACGGGCTGCCACAGGTTTTTGAGGTCGCGCGGCAGGCCGCCGAGGCGCTGACCCGGCGCACCCTGTGGCCGGCGGCGCTTGCCACGCTCGACGTCGACGCGCTGGTGATCCGCTTCAGCACGATCCCGATGAGCCCGCTGTCGCATTACCAGTCGACGATCAACCGGCGGATGACGCTGCTCGACTATGCCCATGGCCGCGCCTATCTCGCCTTCTGCCCGGCGGCCGAGCGGCGCCATCTGGTCGCGCTGCTGCAGCAATCCGCCGCGACCCCGGCCGAGGCGCAGGCGATCGAGGAGCGGGCGGCGGCCGTGGTGGCGATGACCCGCGCCAGCGGCTTTGGCGAGCGCAGCGGCAATGTCCAGCCCGAGACCCATTCGCTCGCGCTGCCGCTGCGGCTTGGGGCAAAGCTCGTCGGCACGCTCGGCGTCACCTATTTCGCCCGCGCGCAGGTCGACGTGCCGGCGCTGAAGGCCGAGCTGCGCGCCGCCGTCGTGGCCTGCGAGAGCGGCGCTCAGGCAGTCGGGTAACGGGTCTTCGCGCGGGCGTCATCGGCCCCCGAGGCGATGCGGCGCGGCGCGGCATGGCACAGGTGGCGGGCATAGCGCGCGGCCGATTGGGCGAGCGCCGCGTCGTCGCAGTCGCGCACGCCGGTCAGGGTGAAGGCGGGCAGATAGTGCATGCCGGTATGGATCGCCAGCAACTCGAAGGGTAAAGTGACCGCGTCGAGCGTGTGCCCGTAGCGGCCATCGGGGCTGTAATCCTCGCCGTTCGAGCCGGTCGAGACCGCGATGCCGAGCGTCTTCAGCCGCAGTGCCCGCCCGCCCGGACCATAGGCCCAGCCCCGTTGCAAGATCGCGATCATCCATTCGGACAGCCGCGGCGGGCAGGAATACCAGGTCAGCGGGAATTGCAGCACGATCCGGTCATGGGCGTCGATCCGCGCGCGTTCGCGCGCGCTGTCGATCCGGCCGCCGGGGGGCTCGGCGTAAAGGTCATGGACAGTGCAGCCCTCGCAGCCGCGGGCCGCCGCGGCCCAGGCGGCGTTGATCCGGCTGTGCGCCAGATCCGGATGCGCGACGATCACCAGCGTGCCTGTCATCTGTCTCTCCCTCTGCTTCGGCGGACCGTCTCATCGCGCGGGCGGTGGCTCAAGCATGGCAGACGTCAATTCCGCCTCGTGGAACTGGCACAGGTTTTGCGTGCACCCTCTGTGGTGCTGTGAGAGCTGTGGACCGACATGAAGACGGAGAGACAGCCCCATGTTCGACGACAGCGACCCGCGCAAGGCGCTCCTCAAGACCGCCCCGGCCGAGACAGCGGCGACCGGGCCGTTTTGCCTGCCGCAGGTCGGCCGCTTCCACGATACCCCGCCGCATGCGGCGGGCGAAGGCTGGCGGGCCTGGATGCTTGGCGCAACGCAGATGGTGCTGCGGGTGGTCGAACTCGACGGCATGGCGGAGTTCGTCCGCTCCGGCCAGCTCGACGAATACATGGTCTTCTCGCTCGAGCCCGGGGCGCGTTTCACCATCGCCACCGGTGCGGGCCGGGTCGAGGATCACCCGGGCAACCATCTGTTCATCGTGCCGCCGGGCGACAGCCGGGTGACGCTGAAGGGCCGCGGCACGGTGACCTTCGTCTTCACCGCCCGTTCCGCCGACCTCGTGGCGCAATGCCCGCCCGAGACACGGCCAGCCGCGGTCAATCCCTGCATCCCGCCGTTCCAGCCCTGGCCCGACCCGCCCGGAGGCTTCCGGCTGCGCGCCTATGATCTGGACGTGGCGCCGCAGGAGGGGCGCTTTGGCCGCATCTTCCGCTGCACCACGCTGATGGTGAACATCCTGCCGCGCTTCACCGCGCCGCGCGACACCGCGAAGGTCTCGCCGCATTTTCATGCGAGCTTCGAGCAGGTCTCGCTGACGCTGGCGGGAGAGTTCGAGCATTTCCTGCGCTGGCCCTGGACGCCGGATCAGGCGCATTGGCTGCCCGACATGCGCATCGCCTGTTCCAGCCCCTCGGCCACGGTGCTGCCGCCGCCGGCGCTGCACACCACGCTCTGGACCTCGCCCGAGGCGCAGATCGTCGACATCTTCGCCCCGCCGCGGATGGATTTCTCGCAGCGCGCGGGCTGGGTTCTGAATGCGGACGACTATCCGACGGCGCGCACTGCAATCGAATAGGGCGCGACGTTCAGCGCCCGCCCGGCTGCTCCGGGCCACCGATCTCGCCAAGCGCCGGCATGCTGGCGATGACGATCTTTTCATGTGCAATCGCCGGCAGCGCCGGCAGCGGCCGGGTGGCGATTTCCTGCGCCTCGGCCGCGGTCATGCCGAAGGCCAGCAGGATGTGACGCGCGATCTGCTCGGGGTAATCCGCGGGCGTGGCGCCCTGGGTGATCGAGACCATCGCCGCCGCGACCGCTCCCATCAGAATGTCGCGGCCGATCTCGGCGGTGCTGATCGAGAACACCCCCTGATCGAGCCCGCGCCGGATCGTCACCAGCGAATTGTGCCAGACCGTTTCGCCGAAGGTGTGGCCCGGCGCGCTCGAATGGATCATCGCCCAGCCCCAGGCGGGGTTTTTCCCGGCGGCGTGCAGATAGTAGCGGATCGCGACGGCGGTCTGCTCGGCAGGGCCCTCGAGCGCCGCGAACATCAGGTGGACGGCGCGATCGAACTCGCCGGTCAGCTCCTCGAGGAGCTGGTATTTCAGCTGCCCGAGATCCTCGAAGTGGTTGTAGAAGGTGCCGCGCGCGACGCCGGCGCATTTGCAGATGTCCTCGATCCGCGAGGCCTGGCCGGTCTCCTGGCCAAAGCAGGTGAAGGCGGCGGTCAGGATCGTGTTGCGCGAGCGGGCTCGGCGGGCGGCACCGATCTCGGCGCGGCGCCCGCTGCCGGCGGTCCGGTAGCCGAGGGTCGAAAGCTGGCTGTCGTCGTTTTCCGCCATGAACCGGTCTTGCTGCCCCTGCATTCGAGCCGGAGAATCGCCCGGCCTGCCGCGTTGCGGCGCCGTGCCGGCCGCGCCTTCCGGTATGCGGCGGATTGTCCCCGAGGTCCAGCTTTGCGGTGGCGGAACGGGCCCGGCCACACTGTCCGGCGCGGGGGAGAGGCTGTCTCGGGAAGGGGGGGTGCGGGGCTCGCTCCGGCCCGGCCGCGGTCTGTCAACCATTTGAAATCTCGTCCTGCAAAAGCTGTCCCCGCGCCCTTGGCAGGGCGGCGGAAAATGGAATGTGTCCCGAAGTTATTCCGTCTGGTGGAATTTGTAAAATGACGATTTGTCATTTTGACATTCTGTCGTAGTCTTTCCGGGCAGCTTGGAGGGCTGCGAGGGAGAGGATCGGCCCGAAAGAGCCGAACGGAGGAGATCACGATGGCTGACGCAATGCGACCGGGCTGAGCCGGTCCGTGCCGCGTGTGGCCTGCGCCGGTCGGCGTGGGACCGCGGGCCGAACATTCCATGACATTTCGCGGCGGGCTGCGCGCATCGGGTGCGCAATGGCCGGGGTCTGCCCCGGCGGGCCCTCTGCCACCGCCGCTTGCGACATCCGGCGCCACATCCCGTGGCCGCCGCAGCGAACACCATTGACTGAACACGAGAAGGACCAAGACATGGGGATCAACCGCATCGACCACGCCGCGATCTATGTCGGCGACATCGGCAAGGCGCTGAGCTGGTACGAGGACGTGCTGGGCTTGACGGTGCTGAGCCGCAGCGACGACAGCGCGCATCTGGCCTGCCGCGGCACGGCCGCCGATCTGACGCTGGTGAAGGGCACCTGCTCGCTCGACAACTTCACCTTCGGCGTCGACGACGAGGAGGATCTCGACCGGGTCGGCGCGATCCTGACGCGCGAGGGCGTGGCGCATGAACGTTTCGCCGGCGACAGCCGCCCGGGCGAGGGCGCGGCGCTGAAATTCCACCTGCCCTCGGGGCATCAGCTGCGGCTGGCCACCGGCGGGGCCGAGCGCCGCGCCGGGATCTCGGACTTCGACGGCCGCGGCTCGCATGTGCCCTGCGACATGGACCACATCAACCTGCTGGGCGAGGTCGAACCCGAAGTGATGCGCGACTTCCTGATGATGATCGGCTTCAAGTCGTCGCTGAACATCTCGGTCGAGGGCAAGCTCGCGGGGATCTGGCTGCGCGGCTCGGCCTATGACCACGACATCGCCTATATGAAGGCAGTGAACCCGGCGCACCGGCTGCATCACGTCGCCTTCGCGGTCGAGGACGGCAACCACTATTTCCGCCTCTCCGACCGGCTGATGGAGACCGGCCACCGCTGGGAATTCGGCCCGGGCCGCCACAATGCGGGGCTCGGCTCCTCGACCGGCTTCGGCACCAACAATTACGCCTACATCTTCGACCCCTTCGGCAACCGCAACGAGTTCTCCTCGGGGATGGAGCAGTTCGCCGACGACGCGACGCCGCTTTGCGTCGACATCGTGCCGGCGCAGATGCCCGAGGTGATGAACGGCTGGGGCTACGAGATGGCCGAGACCTTCATGACGGTCGGCTCCTGAGCACGGGCGCAGGGCGGTCTCCCCGCGCGGGGAGGCGCCCGAACGGAGGGCATTCCATGACACTCACCTGGCAGCAGTTCCACGCGCTCGAGGATCTGGTCCTGCGCTTCTGGGCCTGCGTCGACGAAACGGCGCCGGTCGACGGGCCGGAGCTGTTCACCCCGGACGGCGCGCTGGTCATCGAGAGCTTCCGTGCCGAGGGGCAGGCGGCGCTGGCGCGCTATTTCACCGCGCGCCGTGCGCTCTCGGCCGAGCGCGGGCGCCTCACCCGCCATCTGTGCACCAACCTGCGGGTGTTGAACGGCGAGGGCCTGCGGCTTGCGGCGACGATCACGGTGTTTTCCGGCAGCGGGGCCCGCCCGGTCGCGCTTGGGCCGCCATCGTCGCTTGCCGATTTCACCTTCGACTGTGTCGAGACCGCGGCGGGCTGGCGCCTTGCCTGCGTCACCGGCGCGCTGGTCTTCGCCGGCGCCGACACGCCCGACCTGAAGCAGGCCGCCGCCGCGGCAAGGGGAGAGACGACATGAGGAAGGTTGCGCTGATCCATGGCTGGGGCGGCTCCTACGCCGCGACCTGGCAGGCCGACGGCTGGGACGCGGCCCTGCGCGCGGCGGGGTTCGAGCCGGTGGGGCTCGACACCGCCGGCCATGGCCCGCAGGGCGGATCGCACGATCCGGCCGATTATGCCGACCTTGCCGGCGATCTGGCGGCGCGGTTGCCGGCAGATCTGTTCGGCGCGATCGGCTTCTCGCTCGGCACCAAGCTGCTGCTTGAACTCGAGGCGCGGCGCCCCGGCGCGAACGGGCGGCTGGTGCTGGGCGGGATCGGGGACAACCTTTTCGCGCCGGAACAGGCCGGTCCCGCGCTTGTCGCCGCGCTGCGCGGCGCGGCGCAGGCGCCGCTCTCGCCGCAGGTCGCGGCCCTCGTCGATTATGCGCAGCGCAGCGCGTCCGATCCGGCCTGCCTCGCCGCGGTGCTGGAGCGGCCGGCGAACCCGGTGCTGACCGAGGCGCGGCTCGCGCAGGTGCGCACGCCGGTCCTGATCTTCAACAGCCGCGACGATGCGGTGGCACAGCCCGATGCGCGCCTGCGCGCCGCGCTGCCCGGCGCCGCGCATCAGCTGATCGCCGGAACCGGCCATGTCGGCCTGACCTCCGACACGCGGTTTCGCGACGCCGCACTTGCCTTTCTGAGCCGGGGCTGACGCCGCCGGCAGACCACGACACCGACCAAAGGGAGGAACCCATGTTCGACGCGTCCACCACCATGATCGAGCGCATCCGCGCGATCCTGCCGCAGATCGCGGCGAATGCCGTGCAGGCCGAAGAGGGCCGCATGGTCCCGAAGGAGAACATCGCGCTGCTGAAGGCCACCGGCCTGCACCGCGCCTTTCAGCCCAGGGCCTATGGCGGGCTCGAGCTGCCGGTGCCCGAGTTCGAGAACTGCATCGCGCTGATCGCCACCGCCTGCGGCTCGACCGCCTGGGCCTTCTCGCTGCTGGCCGAGCACAACCACCAGATCGCGTTGTATTCCAAGCAATTGCAGGACGAGATCTGGGGCGAGGACCCGGACACCGTCGCCTCCTCCTCGATCGCGCCCTATGGCAAGTCGGTCGAGGTCGAGGGCGGGGTGCGCTTTTCGGGCGAGTTCGGCTGGTCCTCGGGCTGCGACCATGCGCAATGGGCGATCCTCGGCTTCCTGCGCGACGCGCCCGAGGGCGGCAAGGTCTACAGCTTCGCGATCGTGCCGCGCGCCGATTACGAGATCCGCGACACCTGGTTCACCCAGGGGATGCGCGGCACCGGCTCGAAGACGCTGGTGGTCAAGGACGCCTTCGTGCCGAACCACCGCATCGAGAGCGTGCCGGCGCTGATGAGCCTGACCTCGGCGGGGGGGCATCTCTATCCCGACAGCAAGATCTTCCACGTCCCCTTCATCTATGTCTTCGCAAGCTGCTTCTCCTCGGTCAGCCTCGGCATCGCGGAACGGATGATCGCGCTTTACACCGAGCGCACCCAGGGCCGCGTGCGCGCCTATACCGGCGCGAAGGTCGGCCAGTCGATCCCCGCCTGCATGCGTCTGGCCGAAAGCGCGCATCAGGTGGCCGCAGGCCGCGCCTTCCTGGAAAAGACCTGGGAGGACATGCGCGACCACGCCGAGCGCCGGGTTTTCCCCGATGCGCAGAAGATGGCCTATTGGCGCACCAACCAGGCCTATGCGGTGAAGATGTTCGTCGCCGCGGTGGACCGGCTGTTCGAGGCCTCGGGCGGCTCGGCCTGGTTCGACGACGCCGAGGCGCAGCGGCTGTTCCGCAACAGCCACATGACCGCCGCCCATGCCTATACCGATTATGACATCTGCGCGCAGATCCTCGGCCGCGCGCTGATGGGGCTCGAGCCGGACCCGTCCCTGTTCTGAGCCCGCCCGGCCCGGCCTCCCCCCGGGCCGGGCCCCCGCGCCGGCGCGCCCTGCGCGCGTCGTCCTGACAGGAGTTCCCATGACCGATCTTTCTTCCCCCGCCACGACCGGGTTCGATCCGCGCGCCTTCCGCGCCGCGCTTGGCTGCTTTGCCACCGGCATCACGGTGATCACCGCACAGGCCGGCGGCCGCCGCGTCGGCGTCACCGCCAACAGCTTCAATTCGCTCTCGCTCGATCCGCCGCTGATCCTGTGGAGCCTGGTGAAGACCTCGGCGAGCTATCCGGTGTTCGAGGCCGCCAGCCATTTCGCGGTCAATATCCTTGCGCATGACCAGATCGCGCTGTGCCGCGCCTTCGCCGCGCGGGGCGAGGACAAGTTCGCCGGCATCGCGGTGACCGAGGGCCAGGGCGGCTGCCTGCTGCTGCCCGGCACCTGCGCCACGATCGAATGCGCCCGCGAGGCCGTCCTTGATGGTGGCGACCACTGGCTGCTGATCGGGCGCGTCACCGGCTTTGCGCAGACCGACGCCGACCCGCTGCTTTACCACCGCGGCGCCTATTCGCTGGCGCAGCCGCACCCGCAGGCCGCCGCACGCTGACCATCGTCGCACATCATAAGGGAGGAGACCTTGATGAAGATGACACAGACCCTGGGCGCCGGCGCGGTTGCGCTTGCGCTTGCCGCGCTGCCCGCGCGCGCGATCGACGTCGGCCCGGCCGATTACACGATCCTGCCCAGCGGCACGGCGCTTGCCATGCTCTATCTGCAGCACCTGAGTGCCGACAGCCTCGAGGTGAACGGCGCTGCCGTGCCGGGCTCGTCCTTCGAGGCGAATGTGGGGATCCTGCGCGGGCTCTACTACACCGCCTTCGGCGACCTGCCCGCGGCCTATCACCTCGTCATCCCCTTCGCCGACATCGACCGGGCCCGGATCGGCGGCGCGGACCAGCCCACCAGCAGCGGCCTTGGCGACACCACGCTGGGCCTGACGGTCTGGCCGGTGCAGCCCGAGACGCCCGAGACCGGCACCAGCTTCGGCGTCTCGCTCTTCGCGACGCTGCCCACCGGCAACTACGACCCGGAACGCCTCGGCATCGGCGAGGGCACCTGGTCGCTGACGCCGCAGATCGGCGTGATTCAGGGGCTGGGCGGCGGGTTCTTCTTCGACGGCGCGCTCGACATCGCCTTCCAGGGCGATCACCGCGAGGCCGGGGCCGAGCATTCCCGCAGCCCGTCGTGGCAGCTGCAGGCGATGCTGCGCAAGCAATGGGGGCCGGCCACCTCGCTGACGGTCGGCTATTCCGGCCAGCGCGGCGGCAAGCAGAAGGTGGCGGGCGCCGAGACCGGCCTGAAGACCCACCGCGATCAGCTGCGCCTCTATCTGACGCATTTCATCGACCCCACGACCCAGATCCAGGGATTGCTGGCGCGCGATTTCAATGTCGAAGGCGGCTACAAATACGACAGCGCCGTGCAGCTGCGCCTCGTCAAGGTGTTCTGATCCCGACCGGCCCGGGCAGCCCCGGGCCGTCTTCCTGAAAGGAGTGAACATGTCAAAGACCATTCTGTTCCGCGCCGCCGCCGCCCCGCGGCGGTCCTTGCCGCTTTGCGCCCCTTCGCGGGCAGCCTGCGCCCCGGGCGCGGAAAGGGCCGGGGCGCAATGCTGAGCGGTTTTCGTGCCCGCCTGCGGGAGACCGAGCCGCTGCTCGGCACCTTCCTGAAGATCCCCTCGACACAACCGGCCGAGATCCTCGGCCAGCTCGGCTTCGACTTCGCGGTGATCGACGAGGAGCATGCGCCGCTGAACCCCGAGACCACCGATGCGATCGTGCTTGCCTGTCGGGCGCATGGCATGGCCGGGCTGGTGCGCGTGCGGGCCGCCTCGGAGATCCTGCGCGTGCTCGACTGCGGCGCCGATGGCGTGCTGGTGCCGCATGTGACCGATGCCCGGGTTGCGCGCGAAGCGGTGGCGCGGGCGCGCTATGCCGCGGCGCGGGGCTTTTCCCCGAGCACGCGGGCCGGCGCTTTCGGCACCCTGGGCATGGCCCAGCATCTCGCGCAACAGGATGCGCGCTGTGCCGTCATTGCGATGATCGAGGATGCCGAGGCGATCGGTGCGATCGAGGAAATCGTCGCGGTCGAGGGGCTTGATGCAATCTTCATCGGGCGCGCCGATCTGGCGGTGTCGATGGGCGGCAATCTGCGCGGCAGCGATCTCGAGGCGGCGGTGAACCGGGTGCTTGCGGCGGCGGTGGCCGTGGGCCTGCCGGTGATGATCCTGGCCGCCAATCCCGTCGAACTGGCCCATCTGCGCGCGCGCGGGGCAACGAGCTTTCTCACCGGGTCGGATCAGGGCTTCCTGCTTGCCAGCGCGGCGCAGGCGCGGGCAAGCTTCCTGCCACGCCCGGGCAGCTGAGGGGCATATCGGGGAGCCGCACGAGCCGGGTGTCGAGGCTTTGCGAAGAGACCCGCGGCAAGGTGAAGGCGTTCCTCCTCCCCTCCCGAAGGTGACGGCCCCCCCCTTGTGGATCGGCGCCACCGGCCGCAAGGTCCGGCGCAGCGGGCGGATCGCCGCCGCCCGCTTCCGGAACAGAGCGACGAATGGGCTGTCCAGCGCGCCCGCGACAGGGCGCGGGAAGCCCGCCGACGGGCGAAGGTGCCGTCATCAGCTTGCCCGCCGCGGCATCCTGATCAGGCAGGCCCGCGCCAAGTTCCACGGTGACGATCACCGCGAGCTCCCACCCCTCCGTGGAACAGCATCGGCGCCGCGGTCAGAGCTGGACCAAAGCCGGCACCGGGGAAACACGCAAGCGAGGAGCCTCAAAGAGGCGGCGCATGCGATGCATCGAAAAATCCGCGAAAAGCCCCTTGCAAATCCCCGGGCGACTCTGTAGTTCCGCGCTCACGGTCGGAGCGTAGCGCAGCCTGGTAGCGCACCTGCTTCGGGAGCAGGGGGTCGGAGGTTCGAATCCTCTCGCTCCGACCAATTTTCCCGTATCAAGTTTCAAAAAGTCTTGCCTTTCGTTTCAGAAGGCAGGGCTTTTGGTCGTTGTGAAGGGCAGATGCGGTGTCGGCAGGATGTTCTGTTTGGAACGTTCCAGATGCAGCTCTGGCGCGGCGATGCCGTGTCTCACGGCCCACGGCCCGACGACAGGCAACGTGGCGCTCGGCCCAGAGCCACCGGTCGAGCATGCGCTCATGCCGCGGTGCAGCTTCCCCGAAGCGGTCGGTCGTGGCATTGTGCAGCAAAATCCGGGGCGAATGTCACTGATGCGGACCGAAGCGGACGTTCGCGGTGACCCGACACCCGTTCCTCTGTCACAAATCTCGATCCTGTCCCGTCTTGTAGGTATAGTCAGAGAAACGGAGAGCGCGATGCAGCCACGCATGAACTACTACAAGGCCGCCCCCGAAGCGATGAGGGCGATGATCGCGGCCGAGGAGACGACAAAGAGCTTATCGCTCCCTGAAGCACTGCGTGAGTTGGTCAAAATGCGCGTGTCGCAGATCAACGGCTGCGCTTTCTGCCTGAACATGCACGCCCCTGCGGCGCGGCAAGCTGGCGTTGCGCAGCAGAAGCTGGATGTACTTGCGGCGTGGCGAGAAAGCCCCGCTTTTGATGATTGCGAGCGCGCTGCACTGGCGTGGGCCGAGGCTTTGACGCGCATCGAGCAAACTGGTGCGCCCGATGCTGACTACCAGCGCTTGGCGGCATCCTTCGACGAGCGCGAACGGGTCGAGTTGACCTTCGTGATTACCATGATCAATGCGTGGAACCGGTTTGCAGTTGGCTTTCGCATGATCCACTCTCTGCCTACGGATCAAGATGCGGCAGCCTGACCCGCACAGTCAGATTTTCGAGGGGGAGCGCAGACGTTTGGCGGGGCTCGCCTACCGTATGACCGGGTCGGTGGCTGAGACAGATGATATTCTCCAAGAGGCCGTGCTCAAATTCCGCGTCGCTGAGTTGTCCCGCATCGACCGCCCGAGCCAGTGGTTGTCGACGGTCGTCATGCGCCTGTGCCTCGACCACTTACGCTTCGCGCGGGCGCGCAGGGAAACTTATGTTGGGGCATGGCTACCCGATCCGTTGATTGCCGATCATCCCCCTGGCGCGGAGAGTGATTGGATGGAAACGGAGGATGTCGGCATCGCGCTGATCCTGACGCTCGACACCCTTACCCCAGAGATGCGTGCGGCCTTTATCCTCCGCGATGCCTTCGACTACTCGTTCGACGAGATCGCCAAGCTCCTTGGCAAGACCGATGCCGCTTGTCGGCAACTTGTCTCACGTGCGCGGCGCAAACTGGCTGGTGCCGAACCTGCCGATCCACCGTCGAGAGCGATGAACCATCCGCTCGTCGTCGCCTTCTGGGAGGCGAGCCGGCAGGGCAACATGGACCGCCTGCTCGCCCTTTTCGCCGATGACATCGAGGTTCACACAGATGGTGGCGGCAAGGTCCCGGCAGCGATCAACGTGCTGAAAGGGCCGCGTAACACTGCCCGATTGTTCGCCGGACTCGCCAGAAAGCGAATACTTCCGGCCGGACCTTGCCCCCCGCTTCTGTGGATAAACGGCTCGCCCGGCTTCATCTCCGTGGAAAGCGGCATCTTGCAGACAACCGCACTCTCGATCCGGAGCGGCCGGATACGGGCGATATGGATCGTGAGGAACCCAGAAAAACTCGAACATCTACGATCGCGGGGATAGGCGCAGAGGATTGCCGCGCTCCGAGCCAGCTCTGGACATGGGGACGTGCGCTCCACCTGTAGTCTGTTGAACAGCCGACTTGGTACACAGTCGTAGCACTATCGAATGTCGTCGAAGGGGATCGAAGCAGCCATGCCGCGGCGCGGCAAGCCTTTCTTGAGGCCTGCCCGGCCGCATCGACGCGCCCAGCCCCGAGCTGCCGATTAGCGCCCTCACCGATCTGCAGCAAAGCTGCCGCTCAGTCGGTGCTGCAGCAAAATCCCCGCGCTCGTTCTGGCAATGCAAACCGTGCCGGAATTCGCTACCGTGGTGACTCCCTGGCTCCCCATCGAAAGAGCGTTTGTCATGACGATCACCAACGAAGATGAACTCGCAGGCATGAAAGTCATCGGCCGGATCGTGGCGAACACGCTGAAGATCATGTCGACGGCGCTCGAACCCGGCATGACGACGCGCGAGCTTGACGAGATCGGGCGTGAGGTTCTGGAGCGCGAAGGTGCCCAGTCGGCGCCAAAGCTCACCTATGATTTCCCCGGAACCACGTGCATCAGCGTGAACGAGGAGATTGCACACGGGATCCCCGGCGGCAGGGTCATCGCCCCGGGCGATCTGGTGAACATCGACGTTTCCGCGTCGAAGGATGGGTTCTTCGCCGATACCGGCGCGAGCTTTCGGGTTCCTCCGGTGCGCGCCTCTCTCGACCGCCTCTGCAAGGACGGCAAGCGGGCCATGCAGATCGGCATTGCGCAGGTCGGCCACGACAAGCCGCTGGCCGGGATCGGTCAGGCGATCGGGCGTTTCGCCTCTGCGCGCGGCTATACCCTGATCCGCAATCTTGCCAGCCATGGTGTCGGTCGTTCGCTGCATGAGTATCCCGAAGAGATCGCAACTTGGCCCACGCGCCGAGACAAGCGCCGCATGCACAGCGGGATGGTGCTGACGGTTGAGCCGTTCCTGTCCCGGGGCGGACTGATGGCGACGGAAGGTGACGACGGTTGGACCCTCTATAGCCATCCCCGTGCGTTGGCGGTCCAATACGAACACACCGTCATCGCGACGCATGGTGCGCCCGTCATCGTGACGCTGCCCGGGTAACTGCCTGGCAGCGGCTAGCTGTGATCATTTAAAAACTGTGGGCGATCCACCGTAGATCCGCCCCATGGCCGCCGGTCGAGCAGGCGCCCATGCCGCGGTGCGGCTACCTCGAAGCGGCGACCTCGAAGCGGACGGTCTTGGTATCTTGCAGAAAAATCCGGGATGAATATTGGCGGCCCGGTGCGGAACAGTCGTTGTGTTGTGGAGATGAACAACGATATCCATATGGGGCAAAAGGAGAACACAATGTCCCAGATCATCGAGATATTGCTCTACAAGCTCAAATCCGGCACCGGGGCGAGTTTTTTGACATCATGCAGCGCCTAGCAGGGCGCTGAAATAGTCGGCGATGCGGAATGGTTTCCTTTCGGCGCAACTGTCCGGGTTTAGCTTCGGGCGCCTCGGCGCAGAAAGCGTGCCTGTTTGACGCGGTTTGCCATCGTCACGCAGCCAGCAAGCGGGGCAGTCTGGCGAGGTTGTTGGCGGCCATTGTGAGGCTGAAGCGGGAACGCACCCGTTCGATGCCCCGATAGACGGTCTGGGCCATGCCGCCGACGGTTTTGGCCCAGCCGAAAGCCTCTTCGATCCGTTTGCGGTGCTTGATCGACAGGGCGTAGCCCTCGTGCCGGGTGGTTCTGCCGTCGATCGCTGAATATCTCACCTTCTGCGCGACATGCGGCGTGACGCAGGCTTGCCGCAGGTCGGCGACGAACTCGGCGGCGTCGAAGCCCTTGTCGGCGCCCAGCGTCAACTGCCGCGTCGATCCGGGGGAGTGGCGGTGGATCATGTCCAGTGCGGCGCGCCGTTCCGCGTGACCGTCGGCCTGCGTCAGGTCGCCCTGCACGATCAGGCCGTTGCGGTTCTCCATCAGCGCATGGCCGATGAAGCAAAGCATCGCGCCGGTGCCGGGGGATTTCTTGTAGAGCCGGGCATCCGGGTCGGTGGTTGAGGCATGGGTGGCATTGGACCGCTTCTCGCCCCGGAAATCGACTTCCGCATTGCGGTTCTGGCGGGTGGGACGGGACATCGGGTCGGTCTCAGACGGTGTCGGTTCGGGGTGGTCTTCGGTAGGGCTGTCTGGACCGGACAGGCCGCCCGGATCGTCGTCAGACGGCGTGTCGGTCGCCTTCGGCTGGAAGCTCTTCATGGAGGCCCAGGCCTTCACCAACGTGCCATCGACCGAGAAGTGGTCGTCCGACAAGAGCGGCGCCACCTCGCGATGGGCCAGGATCGCTGCCATCACCTTGCGCGACATGTCGGTTGTCAGCAGCCGGTCACGGTTCTTGGTGAAAACGGTCGGCACCCAGACCGCATCGTCGATCCCGAGACCGACGAACCAGCGGAACAAGAGGTCATACTGCACCTGTTCCATCAACTGCCGCCCGGAGCGGATCGAGAACAGGATTTGGATCAGGCTCGCCCGGATCAGCCGCTCCGGCGCAATCGAGGGGCGGCCGAAATCGGTGTAAAGTGCCTCGAACTCGCCATCCAGACTCGCCAGCGCGTCGTTCACCACCTGCCGGACCTTGCGCAACGGATGCCGCGCGGGGATGCGCGCCTCCAGATCGACATAGCTGAACAGCGACCCGCTCACCTCGTCCGTCCCGCGCATCATACCCCCCGCCGTTATCGTGCCGACGGTGAATCATGTTCTCATACCTCTGTCGAGGCAGGACTATTTCAGCTTCCTGTTAGGTGTTCAGTCCCGGCAGGCGGCACCCTCGTTCAGACGCAGCTCCGGCATCTTTGCCGTGGCATGTTCCTTCATTTGCGTGATCTCCCAAACCGGTCAGCCGGCGCCGATATCGCCAAGTGCTACGCCGATCGCAAAGACGATGGCGCCGCCAATCACCACCTGAACGACGGTACGCGCCAGCTTGCCGCCCATGAAGCGGTAGCGAATCCAGGCAATGGCAACGAGTTCAACAGCCACGACCACGTAAGCCAGCCGGAGCGCGGTGGTCATATCCGGAATCAGAAAGGGGAGTGTGTGCAGCATCCCCCCGATCCCGGTGGATACGCCGGTGATCACGCCGCGGCGCACCGGTCCTCCGCGGCCGGTAATCGCACCGTCGTCCGACAGGGCTTCGGCGAGCCCCATGCTGATGGCAGCGCCGAGCGAGGCCGCGAGCCCGACCAGAAATGCGTTGAATGGCTTGCTCGTCACGCCCGCCGCCGCAAAAATCGGCGCCAACGTCGAGACGGAACCATCCATCAATCCCAAAAGACCAGGCTGGATTTCCTGAAGAACACGTTTGCGCTCGGTTGCCGATGGCGTTCCGGTCATCTGATGCATCTCCTCATAACGGGCTTTTACATGTCGATCGCGCGGGATGGAGCCGTGCTCCTGCCGTCAAACGTCGACAAAGGCAGCTGACACCCGGACAGATAAAGTTGCCTCGGGTCGAACCGACCAATGTGCTCGTTCGGTTCGAAAGCTCACTTAAGACCGGGAAGAGAAGTTGGAAAATGAATTGATTGACTTCGATCTATTCCATAAGCGACTTTTGCTGCGCCGCACCTACGCCGTGCATCATAGCGCAGCCCCTTTGCCTTGTGTTGAGCAACAATCATGCGCGGCAGAAAGGTCATGCCGAGGCCCGCGTCGACCAGTTCCACCATAAAGTTTGTCTGACTGCTGCGCGCCACCACATCGGGCCCGAAGCCCGAACGTTTACAGGCATCCAGAACCATCCGGTGCAGCGCAACGCCAGAGTCGAACAGGATGAACGGTGTATCCTTCAGGTCTAGCATCGACACCAGTGCTGCTGCCGCAAGTGGATGGCCCCGCGGTAGCAGCGCAACGATGGATCCTCGGCGCACTGGTTGAAACGCGAACTCGTCGGATAGGGGTAACAACGGGCCGGCAAAGTCGATCTCACCTGCGCCCAACACCTTACCCAACTGGTCGCTGCCGTATTCCGTCAAGTGCACTTCGATCCCGGGGGAGCGCTGGCGATAGATGGCGAATAACGGTGCAAAAATCGGGCTGCTGCCGACCAGAGGCAAGCCAAGCCGGAGCGCGCCCCGCCGCACGCCGCGGATTTCATTCTACTCGGCCAGCAAATCATCGCAGTCGACCAGGAGTTTGAGGCCCTGGCAATGGACGACCTCGCCTGCAGGCGTCATCACACTGCGTTGCCCTATCCGGTCCAGCAGCCGCAGGCCGATTTCGTCCTCAAGCTGTTTCACCGGTTTTCTGAGGGTGGACTGCGTGGCGAAAATGGTCGTGGCGGCGTTGGAAAAACCACCCTGACGAACAGCCTCGACAAATGCGCGCAGGCGGCGAAAGTCCATGATAAGTCGTATTTGGAATAGATTTCATTCTATCAATTCATTTTCAGAATGGAAGGCATGCGCCTATATCCGAGACAAAGGATTTCGCCATGTCTGCCCGTCACAAGACCGCCCGCTTTCTTCATCATCACCCTGCAGCCCAGGTGTTGACGGTCTTCGGTTTCTGGCTGCTGGGAGAGGCGGTCACACGCCTTTTGGACATCCCTTTGCCGGGCGGCATCATCGGTCTTGGTCTCCTGCTGGCCCTGTTGGCAATGCGCCGGGTCAGCACGATCAGCATGCAGCGCGGCAGCGGCTGGTTTCTGTCCGATATGCTGTTGTTCTTCGTTCCTGCCGTCCTTGCTGTTCTGGACCATCCAGAACTCTTCGGTCTCACCGGGCTGAAGATCCTGTTTGTCATTCTCACAAGTACGGCGCTGGTGATGCTCGCCACATCATACACCGTGGATCTCTGCTGGAAGTATCTGGGTGACAAGAAGGAACCGGATCATGCCTGAAGCCTTCGTGCATACCCTCTTCTGGTCCGGCCTGACGATCGGCTTCTACTGGCTTTCGAAGCAGGTCTATCGCCGCTGGCCGCGCTGGTGGTTGATGCCCCTGGCGGTGACGCCGCTGTTGCTGATGCTTGTGGTGATCTCTCTTCATGAAAACTATCGGGACTATATCGGTGGGACGCATTGGCTGGTGGTGTTGCTTGGCCCGGCGACCGTGGCCTTCGCCATCCCGATCTATGAACAGCGCACGCTGATCCGGCGATACTGGACCATCCTTCTGGCCGGGATGCTGACCGGCAGCCTCGTGTCGATTCTGTCGAGCTGGGTTCTGGCGCTCCTCGTCGGGCTTGACGGCGTGATCAGGCTGAGCCTGCTGCCGCGTTCGATCAGCACGCCTTTCGCGATGGAAGTCTCGTCCGAAATCGGCGGCATTCCCGACCTGACGGCGGTTTTCGTCGTCATCACCGGCATCGCGGGTGCGGTGATGGGGGACTTGATCCTCGCCAGATTCCGCGTTGGCTCAGCACTCGCGCGCGGCTCGTTGTTTGGCGTTGGCGCTCATGGTGCGGGTACGGCGCGGGCCCATCAGATTGGCGCGACCGAAGGGGCAGTTGCGGGCCTCGTCATGGTTCTCGTCGGGTTGCTGAATGTGCTGATGGCGCCGCTTGTCGCGCTTTTACTGGGGTAAACCATGTCCAACCTGACACACATCCGTCTGCCCTTAGATCGCATGAATGCTGCCTGGCGCGATGCGCTTGCGAGCGCCGTCGCAGGCGCGCTGGCATGGTTCTTGGCGAGTTGGTTCTTCGGCCACCCGCATCCTGTCTTTGCCATCGTGACCGCTATCGTCTGCCTGGCACCCGGCCTGCCCAATCATGGACGGCAGGCAACGGGTCTGATGCTTGGAGTGGCGGTCGGGATCGCCATGGGCGAACTGGCGTTCCATATTCCCGAAACCCTTCTCGAGGCCGAGCCGTTGGCCCTGCTGCGCATGTCGGGGGCGGTCTTCTTCTCGATTCTGATTGCCTCCTGCTTCGGATTGCCCCCCGTAGTACCGATCCAGGCCGGTGTCTCTGCCGTGCTCGTTCTGGCCATGGGGCCGGAAAACGCGGGCTGGCACCGGATGCAGGACGTTATCACCGGGGTCGGCGTAGGACTTCTGTTCAGCCAGATACTTCTCACTCCCGATCCTCTGCGTCAGATCGACAGCGCTATGCACAATCTGCTGCTGCAGATCGGTGCCGGGCTCGAATCTGCGGCCGAGGCCCTGCGGCAGACCGAGGCGCGCGATGCAGAGAAGGCGCTCGGCGTGATGCTACGCGCTCAGGAGAATTTGGCGCAGCTGCGTGCAGGGGTCGACGGCGCTCGCTATTCCGTCCGCTGGTCTCTGCGTGGGCGCATGGCTGCAATATCCGTCACTGCGGCGGCCGATCGGAGTGAACATGATGCGTTACGCATTTGTGCGGCGGCCCTGCTTCTGGGTGATGCTCTGCACGAAGCATTGTTGCGGGGAGAACCCGCGCCCGCTGGGCTGGAGAGCAGCCTGCGAACGGTGGCCTTTCTTGCCCTCGGCAAGGCGGGCGCCACAGCCGGGAACTCTGCCAATGCCTTGGCATTGCCAGAACCCAATGCCCCCGAATGGATGCCGGTTATTTCCTCCCTGCATATCATCTTCGACATTCTTCAAAAGAACTCGGTGCCGAACCGTCATCAGGTCGTGGGCAAAACGGCACTCACATCCTCCTGACCCCAAAACGCGAAAGGACAGATCATGTCTATCAAAGGAAAAGCCATTCTGGTTACGGGCGCAAGTCAGGGCATTGGCCGTGGCATCGCGTTGCGACTTGCCAAAGACGGGGCCAATCTGGCGCTGGTCGATCTCAAGGCCGACAAGCTCGCCACGGTGAAGGCCGAGGTCGAAGCCCTTGGTGTCAAGGTGACGACTTTCGTGGCGGATGTCAGCGACCGCGATCAGGTTTTTGCCGCCGTCGATCATGCCGAACAGGAACTGAACGGTTTCGACGTCATCGTCAACAATGCCGGCATTGCTCAGGTCAAGCCGCTCGATGATGTGCGCCCGGAAGATCTGGAACGCATCTTCCGCATCAATGTCGACGGCGTGGTTTGGGGGACGCAAGCGGCCGCCGCGAAATTCAGGGCACGCGGCCACAAGGGCAAGATCATCAACGCCTCGTCCATCGCCGGCCATGACGGCTTTGCGATGCTCGGGGCCTACTCGGCCACGAAATTTGCCGTGAGGGCGCTGACCCAGGCAGCGGCCAAGGAATATGCGTCGCACCAGATCACGGTGAACGCCTACTGCCCCGGCATCGTGGGGACCGACATGTGGGTCGAGATCGACGCGCGCTTTTCCGAGATCACCGGAACGCCGAAAGGCGAGACCTTCAAGAAATACGTCGAAGGGATCGCGCTCGGTCGTGCCCAGACCCCCGAAGATGTGGCCGCGCTGGTGGCGTTCCTGTCCTCGGACGACGCCGATTACATCACCGGCCAGGCCATCCTGACCGACGGAGGCATCGTCTACCGCTAAGCGAGAGCTGCGGCGTCCAGGGCCGTAGCGAAACTACCTGCCGCGACCCCCGTCATGGCAGGACGAAAGGAAATTGAAATGATCGAGACCGTCATTGGTGCACTGCTGCCCATTGTCGTGACGCTGGTACTTGGCTTCATCGCAGGTTGGCATCACGATTTCGACGCCAAACAGGCGACGATCCTCAACCGCATGGTCATGCTTTATGCCCTGCCGCTCAGCCTGTTTGCGGGCATGATGGGCACCGACAGGACGCAAGTGCTGTCACAGGGGCCGCTGGCCTTGACCATTCTGATCGGCATGGCGGGGGCCTACGGCGCCGTCTATGCCTTGTGCCGATACGCCTTCCGCCGTGACATCATGACCGCAGCGCTGCAGGCGTTGGCGATTGCCGGTCCTGCGGTGCCATTTGTCGGCGTCACCGTTCTGGGGCATCTGTTCGGCACCCAAAGTGCTGTCCCCATTTCCGTCGCAAGCCTTGTGATGAACCTCATCCAGGTGCCCGTGACGCTGATGTTGTTGTCTTACGGGATGTCACAAAACCGGGCGGCGGCCCCCGCAACCGGTGCCGCATCGACGGCGGACAGCTTTGGCGGACATATCCTTCATGCGCTCAAGGAACCCGTCGTCTGGGCGCCGATGCTGGCGCTTGCGCTGATCATCGCGAATATCAAATTCCCGACCGAGATCGGCGAATCCCTGAACCTTCTCGGCCGCGCGACCGGCGGCGTGGCGCTGTTCGCCTCGGGGATCGTCCTGTTCTCGCGCAAGGTCTCGGTCAGTCTGCCGGTTTTGCTTTCGGTCGCCGCGCGCAACCTGATCATTCCGGGACTGATGCTGGGTGGCCTTGTGCTGGTCGGTGCGTCGGCCGACCTGACACGTGAATCCGTCCTCACGCTGGCCATTCCTACAGCCTCCATCGCCGTCATCCTGGCCGTGCAATATCAAACGGCAGAGCAGGAGATGGCCTCCACCCTGTTCTTCAGCACGATCCTGTCCGTGATCACCATGGGCATGTTCATCTGGCTGACGAACTGATTTCCCTTCCTCAACATAAGGAGTCGATTATGGGACAAGACAATAGAACCGTGGCCGAATTTGTCGTGAACTGCCTCGAAACCGAAGGTGTCGAATACATGTTCGGCATCCCGGGCGAGGAGAATATCCGGCTGGTCGACGCGACCGCCGGATCGAAGGTCCGGTTCATCCTGACCCGGCACGAACAGGCTGCGGCCTTCATGGCCGATATCTATGGACGCCTCACCGGACGCGCGGGTGTTTGCACCGCGACGCTCGGGCCGGGGGCGATCAATCTTCTTCTGGGCGTGGCCGATGCGCAGACCGATTCAACGCCGCTGGTGGCGATTTCCGCCCAGGTGGGGCTGGACCGGATCTATAAGGAGACGCATCAATTCATCGATCTCGAAGCGATGTTCCAACCGGTCACCAAATGGGCGTCGACCATGCTGACCCCGGCAGCCGCGCCGGAAATGCTGCGCAAGGCCTTCGACACGGCGCAGTCGGAACGGCCCGGAGCGGTCTATCTGGCGATCCCGCAGGATGTGGAAGGTGCCGAGATGCCGGCGAACGCGATGCCTCTGCCGTCGCGGCCGAAACATGCGGCGGCCCCCGATCCCGAGCAGCTGGCCGAGGCGATCCGCCTGTTGCGCAGCGCGAAGAGGCCGATCATTCTCGCGGGACATGGCGTTGCGCGGGCCGGCGCCAGTGCCAAGCTGACCGAACTGGTCGATCTGCTGGGCCTTCCTGTCGCCACGACCTTCATGGCCAAGGGTGTCGTGCCGGACAGCAATCCGAACGCGCTCGGCGTCGTTGGCTTCATGCGGCACGATTATGAAAACTTCGCTTTCGACCGCGCCGACCTCATCCTGTCGGTGGGGTATGAGTTGCAGGAATTCGCGCCCATCCGCGTCAATCCGCACAAGGACAAGAAGATCATCCACGTCCATCGCCTCGCCGAGGATACCGATGCTTGCTATCCCATCTCCGTCAGCGTCGAGGCCGACATCTCCCGCTCGCTGGATGCGCTGATCTCCGAATTCCGGCGAGAGCCCTTGGACAAGGCTTATGCGGACGTGCCGATCCGGAAACTGCGCGATGAGGAACTGGACAGCCACGCCTCCGATGACAGCTATCCGCTAAAGCCGCAGCGGGTGATCTGCGATATCCGCAAGGCGCTCGGCGACGAGGACATCGTGCTGGCCGATACCGGCGCCATCAAGATGTGGATGGCGCGGCTTTACCCCACTTACGCGCCGCTGAGCTGCATCATCTCGAATGGCCTGTCCACAATGGCGTTTTCGCTGCCCGGTGCGATCGGGGCGAAGCTGGCGCGGCCGGAGCGCAAGATATTGGCGGCGATGGGCGACGGGAGTTTCATGATGAATTCCCAGGAAATCGAGACCGCCGTCCGTGAAAAGATCCCGCTCAAGGTGCTGATCTGGGAAGACAAGGCCTACGGCCTGATCAAATGGAAGATGGACCTCGAACTTGGTCATCACCGCGACGTCGACTTCGGAAACCCGGATTTCGTGAAATATGCCGAGAGCTTCGGCGCGAAAGGCTACCGGATCGCGAAGGCCGATGACCTGCTACCCACTCTGGAAAAGGCACTGGCCGAGGATGGGGTCTCCATCATCTGCTGCCCGGTCGACTATTCGGAAAACGTGAAGCTGACCGACAAGCTGGGAGCCTTGACGGATCCGATGTGACCGCAACACATCCAGGTCAGGGCGGCGTCAGCCGCCCCGGCCCTGGTGTGATGAGATGAGACCAATGATAGACAGAACAACACAGGGTGTCGCGCTCGGCTTCGCTTCCTTTGCGCTCTTCTCGCTCAGCGATGCCAGCGTGAAGCTGATCGCGGGCGCTATTCCACCGATCCAGTCGGCCTTTATCGGGGCGCTCTTCGGGATGCTCGTGCTGCCGTTTCTGCTGCGTTCCGGGGGCCGTTTGAGCGATGCGGTGCGCACGGTGAACAGGCCGTTGTGGCTCGTTCGCTTCTTCGCCTATCCGGCAGGCGTGATCGGTTCCGTAACCGCGTTTACACATCTGTCGATGTCCGAGGCCATGGTGCTGATGTTCCTTCAGCCCGCCTTCGTCACGATCATGTCGATCTTCTTCCTGAAAGAGAGGGTTGGACTGCAGCGCTGGCTTGCGATCCTGATCGGTTTCGCAGGTGTTCTCATCGTGTTGCGTCCCGGCTTCCGTGAGCTTTCCATTGGCCACCTCGGCGCGATCATGGCGGGCCTTGGCGGCGCGATTTCCATCGTCGTCTTCAGGGCCCTGGGCGACAGGGAAAAGAAAGTGTCCCTTGTCGGCGCGGGACTTCTTGGCGCAGTGGTCATCTGTGGAGCGCTGAGCCTTCGAGACTTCACTGTTCCAGACTTGAAGCAGTTGCTGTTTTTGGCCGGCTACGGCCTTCTTGCGGCATTGGCCAATATCCTGACCACCAAGGCATCCACAATGGCCCCGGCAACGCTCGTGGGGGCAACGCAGTACGGACAGATGGTCTGGGCGATCATCCTTGACGACCTTCTCTTCGCGGTACGTCCCGACGGTCCGATGCTGATCGGCAGCCTGTTCATCCTAGGGTCCGGGGTGCTGACGATCGTCAGGGAACGGAAGCGTGGTCATCCGTGGTCCACGCCTATCGGCGGTGAAAGGGCCGCAGCAGCGATCCTCGCGCAGAGTGCAGCAAAGGGATCGGACTAATTCAAGAGCTGGTGCCAATGAGCTGCTGCCGGTTTCGTGGACAGGGGGTTAAGCTAGCATGACGCGGGCTTCGAACTCCACGGGACTGATATAGCCCAGTTTCGAATGCCGCCGCCGCGGGTTGCAGAAACGCTCGATGTAATCGAAGACATCGGCACGCGCTTCGTTGCGGGTTCGGTAGACCTTGCGGGCCGTGCGTTCGGTCTTCAGCGAAGAAAAGAAGCTCTCCATCGCGGAATTGTCCTGAGCTACTCCCCATCTGTTGGACAGAAACTGGCGTAGTTTAAGCTACTCGTTGCATCTGCTGATCGGGTTGGTTGATGTCATTTCTCTGCCAATAGACCAGCGCCGGGGGCTTGCCGTCGAGGGCTAAGTGCGGCCCTGAGCCACCGGTCGAGCATGCGCTCATGCCGCGGTGCAGCTTCCCCGAAGCGGACGGCCGTGGTTTGGTGCAGCAAAATCCGGGGCGAATGTCGCTGATGCGGGACAAACCGGACACTGATCGCCTTGGAGAGCCCAATGAAATACCTGATGCTGCTTCCCCCGCTCATCTTTTGTACAATCGGGCTGATGCTGGCCTTTCAGATGGTTCCACCCAACGCAACGACAGGTTTCCGCACTGGTAGAACCTTGAGCAACGAGGCGGCATGGTATGCTGTGAATGCAAATGTGGGGTGGAGTTTGGTGCTGTCAGGACTCGTGTCCGCAGTGGTCATCTGGTACGTATTTGCCCTCGACCTCAACCTCTCTGTAAAGTGCTTGATCGCCACTGCAATGCTGGTCTGCGCCGCTAGTCTGACCGTGATCGTTGGAACCATGAGCTAAAGCAACCGGCGGCGGTCATGCGGTGACGCAGCGTCCTGTCCTGTTGAACAGAGTCGGCAGATCAACCTGGACGGCCTAAACCTGTCACTCGCTTGGCGCCAAATGCCACGACGCGGCATTTCACTTTGCGGCCGTTCGCGCAACTTGCACCACCTAAAGCATCACGACAACTGACGTGCGAAATTCCACCCTTCGCGATTCATGGGGGCAGTGCAACTTGAACCTTGACCTTGGCCTACCGGTTGCACCACATAGGCAGGCTGTCGGATTGGCAATACACGTCAATCTGCATCGACCTTTCACGCGCGGCCATCGGTCCGGAGAGCCTGTCGGCATTGAGCGGGAGACCTCTGTGCTATGGAAGAAACTGCTGACAATACGCTGGCAGGAAATAGTAAGTCGCAACGATATTTCTGAGGAACTGGGTCTTGTGATCGATGAGCTAGAAAGCCTTATTGGGAGCATGACAGTAACTGAACCTGGCAGGCGTTCAATTATGCGAGGATCATTCGATGTTGTCTGACGCATTGGCCCCACAAGTCCAATCCGACAGGTTGAAGGGCCTAGAAATTGCTTAGCAGCCTAGCCCGCCTTGCTCTGACTGCCACGGCGATCGCGCCCGTTGGGTTCACATATGCATTCGTCGCCGCCTTCAACCGGGCGTGGTCAACAATGATGTGGCTATCGCTCGGCTCAACGATCTTGGTTGTATTGTGCTTGTGGGTTCTCAAGGCAATCCGCTCCAAGCGCGCCCCTGCCGCTGAGCAACACAAGATCACCACGGTGGAACCTGCCGACCGAGAGAACATGGCAATTATGCTCTTGTATCTTTTGCCGTTGTTTACGGCTGATTTCGGAAAATTGAACTGGATAATGTGGGTGCCCACAATTGCGATCTTCGCGTTTATCGCCGTGACCAGCCACAGCTACTTTTTCAACCCCCTGCTAGGTGCGTTCGGCTGGCATTTCTACCGTGTCGGCACCCCACAGAACGTCACCAGCATCCTAATTACCAAGCGGACGATCCGCAAAGGCGACCAGACGATCAACGGTATCGAGCTGGGGGACTATGTGATTCTAGAAACGGAGTAACTAATGCCGAGAACGCTTTTCGCACTTTGCAAGCAGGACGGGCAGACGGTCGTGCGTCGTGTCCCATTGGAAGACGGCGTGCAGGGCGACGTCGAACGAATCTTCGACGAACAGGAACAATCATTTTTCCTCGGCAAAGATGAACCGATTGAGTTTCATGGCGATTGGAAGCCAGATGAAAATGAGCTGCTTTGCATCACTGACAGAGATCTTCTTGCTCAAATGAATGAGACGTTGGCCATCGGGGCGGGGGCCTACGACCGTTTGGACATCACCAGTTATGATACAGCCGGGGTCAAAGCGCTGTTCATGCACTCCGAGCAGGTCAAAGGGAATATTCTATTGCAGAAGTTTCGCACATCCCAGTACCTGCAACGCAAGGGTCTGACGCTGACGTTTAACGGCAACCAGTTTGGCAAACTATCAGAGCGAGGGTTTTCGCTGGATGAAAGGCTGGGCGCTGTTGTTCGCGGCAACACCGTAATGTTTGTCAGCTTCCACGTGCTGCGGTCGATCTTGACGGTTCAAGAGCATTTCGCCGAAGCGACCGCTCAGGAAGTCGACGACTTCGCACAACATGCATCTTTTCATATCGAGAACCGAGCCGTTTTCGACAGCTACATGGATGAGCGCTGCCGAAAATTGATCCGAGGCATCAATAAATCGAGAGTCCTAGTCGATCACAATGCTGCGGAGATCATCGCCAGGGCAAAAACCGTAGGACTTACGCTGGTCGAAGACGGTGGTCGCATTGTTCTTCCATCCGTGAAGCGCGACCTGAAAACGGTCCTCAGCTTCCTAGAGGAAAGCGTCTACAAGGGAGTCTTTTCTGAAGAAACTTTCTTGACCAACTCAAAGCGACCAGTGGCCTGAATCGTCGACGTGGGCACGAGGCTATCTAGCGGAAATGCAGATCTCTGGCTGCGTTTTGCATCTTCTGGATGTCGGCTTTCTGTACACGGTTATTATTCGCTCGTGAGCGCAGCGAACTTCCGCTCTCCGCCCTGGGCTGCCGGTCGGACCTCGCGCCTCGGCCGTCCGCTCTCCGCCCTTTTCGACCAACAAGGTATCGGGCTCTGGCAAAGTTTCTCCAGCCCGATCCATACCGCCACCCCAACCAACTCGCCAGTTCGACTCCGAAGGAGTGGCGGCCCTACGCCGTCTTTGACAAACAAGATGTGAACAAGCATGCAAAATTGACCCCGTGGTGGGGGTGATAGGCATCCAAAAATGCCCCCCTCACACTGATGGTGATGATGCTCCCGAGGCTATCGGGGAGCACAGTGTGGGATGTTGGTCGTGGAGACGATTTCGAAGATCCGGCGGGCGTATTTTCAGGAGAAGAAGAAGATCAAGGAGATCTGCCGCGAGTTCCGGGTCTCACGGAACACCGTGCGCAAGGTGATCAGGTCTGGGGTCACCGAACTGACCTATGAACGCAGCATCCAGCCGTTACCGAAGATCGGGCCGTGGACCGATGAACTGGACGAGATGCTTGCGGCGAATGCCCGGAAGGCGAAGCGCGAGCGGCTGACCCTTATCAGGATTTTCGAGGAGTTGCGGGCCCGCGGCTATAATGGCGGCTACGACGCCGTTCGGCGGTATGCGGCATCTTGGAGTAAGGAAGAGCGGTCGGCATCAGCCGCAGCTTATGTTCCCCTGACCTTCGATCCCGGCGAGGCTTACCAGTTCGACTGGAGCCATGAGATCGTTCTCATCGACGGGGGCACGACCACCGTGAAGGTGGCCCACGTTCGCCTGTGTCACAGCCGCATGCTATTCGTCCGGGCCTATCCCCGCGAGACGCAGGAGATGGTCTTTGATGCCCACGACAAGGCCTTTGCCTTCTTCGGCGGCACCTGCACGCGGGGCATCTACGACAACATGAAGACGGCGGTGGACACGATCTTCGTCGGGCGCGACCGCGCGTACAACCGCCGCTTCCAGCAGATGTGCGGTCACTACCTCATCGACCCGGTCGCCTGTACGCCCGCTTCGGGCTGGGAGAAGGGCCAGGTCGAGAACCAGGTCGGCGTCGTGCGGCGGCGGTTTTTCGTGCCGCGGCCGAGGTTCAAGAGCTACGCCGAGCTCAACGCCTGGCTTGAGGATCGCTGCGTCGCCTGGGCCAAGGCCAATCCCCACCCGGAACTCAAGGATCGCACGACCTGGGATGTATTCCAGGCCGAACGCGAGAGCCTGGTTCCGTATGTCGGGCTCTTTGACGGCTATCATGCCGTGCCTGCTTCGGTCTCCAAGACCTGCCTCGTCCGGTTCGACAACAACAGGTATTCGGTGGACGCTCGGGCCGTCGGACGCCCGGTCGAGATCCGCGCCTATGCCGAGCGCATCGAGTTCTGGCAGGACGGCAAGGTTGTGGGCCAGCACGATCGCGCCTTCGGTCGCAACAAGGACATCTACGACCCGCTGCACTACATTCCTGTTCTTGCTCGCAAACCCGGCGCCCTGCGCAACGGCGCCCCCTTCAAGGACTGGGGCCTTCCGCCCGCCATCACGCGGGTCCAGCGCAAACTTAGCAAAATGCCAAACGGCGACCGGCAAATGGTCCAGATCCTGAGCATGATCCCTACCGACAGCTTGGAGGCCGTTGAAGCTGCCTGCGCCGAGGCCCTGACCGAGGGCGCGCCCGCGGCGGCCGTCGTCCTGAACATCCTCGCGCGCCGTCGCGAACCTCCGCCGCCCCTGACGATCACCACGCCAGATGCCCTGCGCCTGACACACGAGCCGGTGGCAGACTGCAAACGCTATGACAGCCTGAGGAGACCCACCCATGGAAAGATCGCAGGTGCTGGATGCCATGAGCCAGCTGAAGCTCTACGGGATGAAGGCGGCATACGATGAGCTGATCGCCACGGCGGTGAAGCGACAGCACGAGCCGCAGCAGATCGTCGGGGATCTTCTGAATGCGGAACTGAACGAGAAGCTGGCGCGCTCGATCAAATACCAGATGACCATCGCGCGGCTGCCGCTGGCCAAGGAGATCGACGAGTTCACCTTCGAGGATACGCCCGTGAACGAGACGTTGGTGCGCGACCTGGCCACCGGTGACTTCCTCGACCAGCAGCGCAACGTGGTGCTCATCGGCGGCACCGGAACCGGCAAGTCACACCTCGCTGTCAGCATCGCGCGGGCCTGCATCCGGCGCGGCAAACGCGGTCGGTTCTTCAACGTCGTTGACCTCGTGAACAAGCTCGACGCCGAGGCCCGGGCGGATCGCCAGGGACGGACCGCTGATCTCCTCTGCCGCCTCGACTTCCTGATCCTCGATGAACTGGGCTATCTCCCGTTCGCACAGACAGGCGGCCAGCTCCTGTTCCACCTCATCAGCCGCCTCTACGAGCGCACTTCGGTCATCGTCACGACCAACCTGGACTTCGGCGAATGGCCATCGGTGTTCGGCGACGCCAAGATGACGACCGCGCTTCTCGATCGCCTCACGCATCACTGTGACATTGTCGAAACCGGCAACGAAAGTTGGCGCTTCAAGACCCGCGAATAGCTGAAACGCCGCTGGCCCGACGCGGCTGCGCTGTGTGATGGCTACACCGCATCGGGCCAGCTTCCGTCGTGCAGGGAGGGGTCATTTTTGGACGCCGATAGGGGGTCAATTTTCGGTGCCGATTGACAAAACAAGAAGAACATTATGGCGTGTGTCGCTGCAAGATACGCTCTTTTGTGGCTGTCGGCAGTGGTCGTAAAGCGCTCGAAGCGATACGCCGCATCGGCTCCATGTCGGGTGTCCAGGAAGTTCACGCGTCCGGACCGGGGTGACCTTGGATCCGGGGCCAATGCCGACAGGGCGACAGTTCGTGGGCCTGCCATCGTTGAAACTGTATCCGCGCAACGACATTTGGCCTGATCTCGCCGATTGTCGGGGGCGCTGCCGAAGGAGCAAGTGAGATGATGCACAATCCGCCGCATCCGGGCGAGGTTCTCAGGGAAGATGTAATTGCTCCGTTGGGGTTGTCGGTGACCGACGCTGCCGAAAGGCTTGCCATGTCCCGCGTCGCGCTCTCGCGGGTGCTGAACGGCAAGGCGGGTATCAGCCCTGATCTGGCCATTCGGCTTGAACTGACCTGCCACGGGGTTTTTCCTCCACCATCGATTAAAGTCTGCCCCAACCTGGGGACGGACAATGAAGCGAACGAGATTCACGGACGAGCAGATTATCGGCATCCTTGCCGAGCATGGTCGACGCATACGTCGACGGTGCGAAGTGTGTGGACCTGTGCCGCAAGCACAGCATGTCGGAAGGCACCTTCTACAACTGGAAGGCCAAGTTCGGCGGCATGACGATATCGGAGGCGAAGCGACTGAAGGCGCTCGAGGATGAGAATGCGAAGCTGAAGAAGCTGCTGGCCGAGCAGATGCTGGATCTGGCGGCCATGAAGGATCTGGTCGCAAAAAATGGTAGGGCCCGCCGTGAAGCGCGAGGCGGTCGCACACCTTCGGGCCGCCCACGGTCTGTCGGAGCGGCGGGCCTGTCGGATTGTCCAAGCGGATCGCAAGATGGTCCGCTATCAGTCGTAGCGTGCGCCAGACACGGTGCTGCGCAGGCGGCTGCGGGAGCTGGCCAACCAGCGCCGGCGGTTCGGCTATCGGCGTCTCTTCGTCCTGCTGCGGCGCGAGGGTGAGCCTTCCGGCATCAACCGGATCTATCGGCTCTACCGCGAAGAGGGGCTGACGGTGCGCAAGAGGAAAGCCCGGCGCAAGGCCGTCGGGACACGGGCGCCAATCCTTGTCGAGGCGCGGCCCAATGCGCGCTGGTCATTGGATTTCATCCATGACCAGTTCGCCAACGGTCAGCGCTTTCGGGTACTCAACGTGGTCGATGACGTCACCCGCGAGTGCCTCGCTGCGATCCCGGACAGCTCAATTTCAGGACGCCGTGTGGCGCGTAACCTGAAGGCGCTGATCGAGCGCCGCGGAAAGCCGGGGATGATCGTCTCCGACAACGGCACGGAACTGACCTCGACCGCAATCCTGCGCTGGCGTTCCGAGCACCGGGTCGAGTGGCACGACATCGCGCCCGGCAAGCCGATGCAAAATGGTTTCGTGGAGAGCTTCAACGGGCGGATGCGGGACGAGTTGCTCAACGAGACCATGTTCCGCAACCTGGCCCACGCACGTGTCGTGATCGCTGCCTGGGCCGCCGACTACAACACCGAGCGACCGCACTCGGCCTTGGACTACCAGACCCCGATCGACTACGCGCGGACCCTGACCACCGCAATCGCCCGCCCCGCTGCGCGAGAGGAAATCTCCGCGCGTCGGGCGATTGCTCAACCTGCGCCGAACGGCGTAAACACCAACTGGGCTCCGGTTGCCACTGGATGAAAGTTCAGTGGCAGGTCACAGCGCAGCGGCGATGGCATTTGCCACCGAGACCCGCGCCCGCGGCGCATTCGCCCAGCAGGTCGTGCCCAGATGCGCCGCGACCAGCCGGCACAGGTCTTCGGGCACCGCCGCGGCGAGGGCTTCGACCGTGCCGAAGCCCACTTCCTCGAACCGGCGCAGGACCGTCGGCCCCACCAGAGGCGCGGCCAGCAAGGCTGCCCGCTGCTCTGGCGAGAAGGCCATCAGACCAGCTCGATGGCCAGCGCAATGCCCTGGCCGCCACCGATGCACATGGTGATCAGGCCGCGTTTGCCGCCGGTGCGCTCGAGATGGTAGAGCGTCTTCACCGTCAGGATCGCGCCGGTGGCACCGATCGGATGGCCAAGCGCGATCGCGCCGCCATTCGGGTTCACCTTCGCCGGGTCGAGGCCGAGCTCCTTGGTCACCGCCAGCGCCTGCGCCGCGAAGGCCTCGTTCGACTCGATCACGTCGAAATCGGCGACGGTCATGCCGAGCTTCTTGCACAGCTGCTGCACCGCCGGGATCGGGCCGACGCCCATCACCTCGGGGCGCACGCCCGCGACCGAATAGCCGAGGATCTTCGCGCGCGGCTTCAGCCCCGCGGCCTCGGCGGCATCGGCACGGGCAAGGATCAGCGCCGCGGCGCCGTCATTGATGCCCGAGGCGTTGCCGGCGGTGACGGTGCCGTCCTTCTTGAACACCGGCTTCAGCCCGGCCAGCGCCTCGGCCGAGGTCTTCTTCGGGTGCTCGTCGGTGTCGAAGACGACGGTGGCGCGGCGCGAGACGATCTCGAGCGGCACGATCTCGTCCTTGAACAGGCCGGCCTCGATCGCCGCGAAGGCACGCTCCTGGCTTTGCAGCGCCAGCGCATCCTGTTCCTCGCGCGAGATCGAATGCTCGCAGGCGACGTTCTCGGCAGTGACGCCCATGTGGCCGGTGCCGAAGGGGCAGCTCAGCGCGCCGGTCATCATGTCGATGGCCTTCACGTCGCCCATCTTCTGGCCGAAGCGGGCCTGCTGCAGGATGTAGGGCGCGCGCGACATGCAGTCGACGCCGCCGGCGAGCGCGAATTCGGCATCGCCCAGCATCAGCGACTGCGTCGCCGAGACGATCGCCTGCGCGCCCGAGCCGCACAGCCGGTTCACGTTCATCGCCGGGGTGCCGACCGGAACGCCGGCCTGCACCGAGGCCACGCGCGAGACATACATGTCGCGCGGCTCGGTGTTGATGACGTGGCCGAAGACCACCTGGCCGATCTTTTCGGCGTCGATCCCGGCGCGGGCAATGGCCGCCTTCGAGACATGGGTGGCGAGGTCGATCGGGCAGAAGCCCGAGAGGCTGCCCCCGAAGGTGCCGATAGCGGTGCGCGCACCGGAAAGGATGACGATGCCGGTCATGGAGAACTCCCCCTTTGAGATATGGGGGGAGGTTATCGTGGCGCCGCGGCGGGCGCCAGTTGCCCCAGCGGCAAGTGACGGGGCGTCATATCGCCTCAGACGAGGGGAACGCGCCCCTCGGGGGTCAGCAGCCAGGCCTGGCGCCCCTCGATCACCGCGGCCGAGACCGGGCCGCCATAGGCCGCGCTCGAATCCATGTTCAGCCGGTTGCCGTAGTAGGTGACCTTGTCGATCGCGGTATGGCCATGCACCACCAGCACACCGTGATCGCGCGGATCGTCGAGGAACTCGGCCCGGATCCAGAGCAGATCGTCCTCGACCTGGTCGGCCAGCGCCACGCCCGGGCGGATGCCCGCATGCACGAAAAGCTGTTCGTCCCGGCGGAAACTGGTGGGCAGCGCCGCGATCCAGGCCCGCGCCTCGGGCGCTACCGCGGCCAGCGTGTCGGCGTGGACCTCGGGCAGCGGCCGCTCCTCGGGGTTGCGCACGCCCCAGGAGGCGAGCGTCGTCACCCCGCCGACGCGCGGGTGCATCCATTCGATGCCACTGCGCAGCATCGGATCGTGGGCGTAGGGGTCTTCGAGGAAGCGCTCGAACATGCGGTCGTGGTTGCCCTTCAGCACCACCCAGTTCTCGCCCCGCGCCTGGCCCGCCATCAGATGCTCGACCACCTGGCGCGAGCGCGGACCACGGTCGATCAGATCGCCGATATGGACCAGCGGCGCCTCGCTGTCGCCGACCCGGGCGCGGTCTTCGGCGACACGGGCCTGTGCCGCCTGCAGCAGGTCGAGATGACCGTGGATATCGCCGATCGCATAAGTGCGCATGCTGTTCCTCCGAACCCCGGGACCGAATGCAATGGGCCCCCCGCGGCAGCGGAGGGCCCGGATCTCATCCTCTCATGTCGCTCAGGCGACGAGGAATTCAAGCGGCTTGACCTGCTGGAACAGGCCCGTCGCTTCGAGTTCCTTCACCACTTCCGGGGCGAGCGGCGCATCGAGATAGGCGATGGCGATCGCTTCGGCACCGGCCGCAGCACGGCCGAGGGTGAAGTTCGCCACGTTGACCTTGTGGTCGCCAAGCAGCGTGCCGAGCTTGCCGATGATGCCGGGGACGTCCTTGTTCGTGGTGTAGAGCATGTGCGGCCCCACCTCGGCGTCGACGTTGATCCCCTTGATCTGGATGAAGCGCGGCTTGCCATCCGAGAAGCAGGTGCCGGCCACGGCGCGCTCGCGCACGTCGGTAACGACGGTGACCTTGATGTAGCCGTCGAACACGCCCGACTTGTCCTGCGTGGTCTTCGAAAGCTGGATCCCGCGTTCCTTCGCGATCACCGGCGCCGAGACCATGTTCACGTCCGGGTTCGCCTTCTTCATGATCCCGGCGATCACCGCGCAATCAAGCGCCTTCAGGTTCATCTTCGAGACGATGCCGTCATAGGTGATGTTGATCGCCTTGATCGGTTCGTCGGTCATCTGGCCGATGAACGAGCCGAGGTATTCGGCCAGCTTCACCCAGGGGCCCATGACCTTCGCCTCTTCGGCGGTCATCGACGGCAGGTTCAGCGCGTTCTCGACGGCGCCGTCGAGCAGGTAGTTCGACATCTGCTCGGCGACCTGCAGCGCGACGTTTTCCTGCGCTTCCGAGGTCGAGGCGCCAAGGTGCGGCGTGCACACGACGTTCGGCAGGCCGAAGAGCACGTTCTCGGTCGCCGGTTCGACGGCGAAGACGTCGAGCGCGGCACCCGCCACATGGCCCGATTTCAGCAGATCGGCGAGGGCTTCCTCGTCGACCAGACCGCCGCGGGCGCAGTTGATGATGCGCACGCCCTTCTTGGTCTTCTCGAGGTTTTCGCGCGACAGGATGTTGCGGGTCTGCTCGGTCAGCGGCACGTGCAGGGTGATGAAGTCGGCGCGCTCGAGCAGCTCGTCAAGCTCGACCTTCTCGACGCCCATCTTCGCGGCCTTCTCGTCCGACATGAAGGGATCGTAGGCGATGACCTTCATCTTCAGACCCTTGGCGCGGTCGCACACGATGCCGCCGATGTTGCCGGCGCCGATCACGCCAAGCGTCTTGCCGGTCAGCTCGACGCCCATGAACTTCGACTTCTCCCACTTGCCGGCCTGGGTCGAGGCCGAGGCTTCGGGGATCTGGCGGGCGACGGCGAACATCATCGCGATCGCGTGTTCGGCGGTGGTGATCATGTTGCCGAACGGCGTGTTCATCACGATCACGCCCTTCTTCGAGGCGGCTTCCTTGTCGACGTTGTCGACGCCGATCCCGGCGCGGCCGACGACCTTCAGCTTCGTCGCCTTCTCGAGCAGGGCGGCGGTCACCTTGGTGGCCGAGCGGATCGCGAGACCGTCATAGTCACCGATCACTTCGGCGAGTTTGTCCTTGTCCTTGCCGAGTTCCGGGCGGAAGTCGACTTCGATGCCGCGGTTCTTGAAGATCGCGATGGCGGCGTCGGAAAGCTTGTCGGAGATGAGAACCTTGGGGGCCATTTCTGGATTTCCTGAATATACGGGATTTCGGAAAGGGCGGGTCGTCACGGAGTCTATAGACGTCCCGCCGCGCTTTCGCATGCGGCCCGCCCGGAGGCAGGCCGCCTGAAATCAGGCCTGAGCCGCGATTTCCGCCTCGAAGGCGTATTCGATCCAGGGCATCAGCGCCTCGAGATCGGCCTTCTCGACGGTCGAGCCGCACCAGATGCGCAGGCCGGCCGGGGCGTCACGATAGGCGCCGACGTCAAGCGCGACGCCGTCCTTCTCGAGCCGCTTCGCAACGGCCTTGGCGAAGGCCGCGCCGTCCTTGATCCGGGCATCGTTGAACTTCAGGCACACCGAGGTGGTCGAGGCGTTCGCCGGGTTGTTGGCGAGGTTCTCGATCCAGGGCTTCGCCGCGACGAAGTCCCACACCACCTGCGCGTTCGCCTCGGCGCGGCCGATCAGGCCCTTCAGGCCGCCGATCGTCTTCGCCCATTTCAGCGCCACGAGGTAATCCTCGACGCAGAGCATCGAGGGCGTGTTGATCGTCTCGCCGACGAAGATGCCGTCGATCAGCTTGCCGCCCTTGGTCATGCGGAAGATCTTCGGCATCGGCCATTTCGGGGTGTAGGTTTCCAGCCGCTCGACGGCGCGCGGGCTGAGGATCAGCACGCCATGGCCGCCCTCGCCGCCCAGCACCTTCTGCCAGGAGAAGGTGACGACGTCGAGCTTGTCCCAGGGCAGATCCATCGCGAAGGCGGCCGAGGTCGCGTCGCAGATGGTCAGGCCCTGGCGCTCGGCCGGGATGTCGTCGCCGTTGGCGACGCGCACGCCCGAGGTGGTGCCGTTCCAGGTGAAGACGACGTCGGTGTTGAAGTCGACATCGGTGAAATCGACGATGTCACCGTATTCGGCCTTTTTCACGTCGGCGTCGATCTTGAGTTGTTTCACCACATCGGTGACCCAGCCCGAGCCGAAGGATTCCCAGGCGCACATGGTGACCGGGCGGGCGCCGAGCAGCGACCACAGGGCCATCTCGACGGCGCCGGTGTCCGACGCGGGAACGATGCCGATGCGGTAGTCGGCGGGCACACCCAGGATCTCGCGGGTGGTCTCGATCGCCTCTTTCAGCTTCGCCTTGCCGACGGCGGCACGATGCGAGCGGCCAAGCGGCGCGTCAGCGAGCATGTCGAGGGAGAAACCGGGGATCTTCGCGCAGGGGCCCGAAGAAAAACGCGGATTGACCGGACGCGCGACCGGAGCTTCGTAAGCCATCAATGGTATCCTTCCAGATAAACGCCCCTCGTTGGGGAGAGGTGTCCCGCTGCGGCAGATACGCCTCCACCTGCTCTGGCACAAGGGGGGAAATTGCGATATTGCGCCGCATCGGCGCCCGAAAGCGACGCCGCGCTCCACTATCGGAAACTTCTCGCGGAATCCCCCAATGTTCATTGCCGTCCTCCTCGCCGATCCGAAAGCCGCCAATCTCGAGCGCGTCACCGTTGAATCGCTGCGCAACGCCTGGGGCGGGGGCGAGGCGCGCTGGCTGAGCCCCGGCATCGCCGCCGAGTTCGAGCTGCGCGAGATGCCCTCGAATCGCTGGGAGGTGTGGGAAAGCCTGCAGGGGCTGGGCCACGACCTGGTCATCGTGCCGGCCGCGGGGCGGCGCAAGAAGATGCTGCTCGCCGACATGGACAGCACGATGATCCAGCAGGAATGCATCGACGAGCTCGCCGATGTGGCGGGCGTCGGCGCGCGGGTGAAGGAGATCACCGCGCGGGCGATGAACGGCGAGCTTGATTTCGAGGGCGCGCTGACCGAACGCGTCGGCCTGCTCCGGGGGCTTTCGGCCGACGTCATCCGTCAGGTGATCGACGAGCGGCTCAGCTTCATGCCGGGGGGCCACGACCTGCTGCGCACGATGAAGGCGAACGGCGCCTATTGCGCGCTGGTCTCGGGCGGCTTCACCGCCTTCACCGGCCATGTCGCCGAGGTGCTGGGCTTTGACGAGAACCGCGCCAACGTGCTGCTGATCGAGGACGGCAAGCTGACCGGCGTGCCCTCGCGCCCGATCCTCGGCCGCGAGGCGAAGGTGCAGGCCTTCCACGAGATCTCGGCCCGGCTCGGCCTTGCGGCAATCGAGGTGATCGCCGTGGGCGACGGCGCGAACGACCTTGGCATGCTGCATCTTGCCGGCATGGGCGTGGCGCTGCATGCCAAGCCCTCGGTCGCCGCGCAATGCGACATCCGCATCAACCACGGCGACCTGAGCGCGCTTCTGTATATTCAGGGCTACTCGGTCGAAGACTTCGCCTGAACCGGAACGCCGCCGCGCCAGGTGCCTCCAAGGCGCCAGTCGGCGGTGAGATGCACGAGATCCGCGGCAAGGCCGGGGGCGATGTGCCCGGCCGGCGCGCCGATCAGCCCGGCAGGCCGCGCCGTCGCCATCGTCAGCGCCGCCTCGGGCGCAAGGCCAAGGCGGGTGATGCACAGCCGGATCGCCTCAGGCAGGGTCAGGTCCGCCCCCGCAAGCGTGCCGTTTTCCAGCCGCAGCGCGCCCTCGCGGCGCAGAATCCGGCGCCCGGCCAAGGTGAATTCCTGCGCCTCGGTGCCCGCGACCGCCATCGCATCGGTCACCAGAAACAGCCGCTCGCCCGCCAGCCGCAGCGCAAGCGACAGGGTCTCGGGAGAGACATGGATGCCGTCGGCAATCAGCCCCGCGGCAAAGGGCAGGCTCAGCGCCGCCCCGACCAGCCCCGGCTCGCGCGAGCCAAGTTGCGACATCGCGTTGAAGAGATGCGTGACCATCCGTGCCCCGGCGGCATGGGCCGCCTGCGCCTCGGCAAAGCTTGCCTCGGCATGGCCGAGCGAGACGAGGATCCCGGCCGCGGCCAGTTGCGCGATCTGACCCGGCGTCGCGGCGGCGGGCGCCAGCGTCACCACCAGCGCCGGCAGGCCGGTCTTCGCCTCGGTCAGGATGTCGATATCGTCCTGCGTCAGCGGCCGGATGCACTGCGGCGGATGGCAGCCCGGCCGCTTCGGATCAAGATGCGGCCCCTCGAGGTGCAGGCCCAGAAAGCCCGGCACCCGCGCCGCGGCGGCGATGCCCGCCGCCAGAACCGTGCGTGTCGCCGCCGCGGTGTCGGTGATCAGCGTCGGCAACAGCCCGGTGGTGCCAAGCCGCGCATGCGCGTCGCAGATTGTGGCGATGGTCTCGACCGTGGCCGTGCCGTCGAGCATCACGCCACCGCCGCCGTTCACCTGCAGGTCGATCAGCCCGGGGGCGAGGGTGCCCCCCGAAAGCGCAACGCGCCGCCCCTCGGGCGCCCCGGCCTCGGGCAGGATCGCGGCGACGCGCCCGCCCTCGGTGACGAGCGCGGCGCCATCGTGAAAGCGCGTGCCATCGAAGATCCGCGCGCCGGTAAAGATCAGTCGGTCCATGTCATCTCCTCGCGCGCAAGCGCCAGAGCGCCGTCAAGCGCCGTGCCCGCCGGGCTCAGCGCCGGCCAGTCGGGCAGCGCGAGCCGCGGCCCAAGCCCGCCCATCCAGACCACGGGCAGCGGGCTTTCGGGCTGCAACAGCCGCACGGCAGCGCGGATCTCGGCCGCGGCGGCCGCGCGCACCGCCTGCGCCGCGGGGTCGTCCTCGAAGGCGCGCGGCGCAAGGCGGGCCCAGTCGGCAGGCGTCGCGGCAAGCGAAAAGGCCACCAGCCCCGCCGGCCCGCCCAGCTCGTCGGCGAGCGCGGCCAGCAGCGGCGTCAGCGCCACGAAGCCATCAAGCGCGCGGGTCGTGCGCATGACAAGCGCCCGGCCGATCCAGGCGCCCGAGGCCTCGTCGCCAAGTCGCAGCCCCCAGCCGCCGATCGCGTGCAGCCGCCCGCCCAGCTGCCGGGCAAAGACCGAGCCGGTGCCGATCGCCACCGCGATGCCGTCGCGCGGGCCAAGCGCGCCGCGCACCGAGGTGGCGACGTCCTGCACCACCTTGGCGGGAAACGGCAGCGCTGCCGCGAGCCGCGGCCCCGCGCCCGAGAGGTTCGCCCCGGCAAGGCCCAGCACCGCGCGCACCTGTGCCGCGGGGCGCTCGCCGATCACCGCCCGCGCCACGGCGGACACCTCGCGCAGCGCGGCATCGAAATCGGTGGCAATGTTCGCCGGGCCGGCCTCGGCCCGGGCCAGCACCATGCCCGAGGCATCGGCCAGCGCCGCGCGGCATCCGGTGCCGCCGCCGTCGATCCCGAGATAGAACATCGCCCCTCCTGCCCGGTTGCGTGGCGCCGGGCCCGCGTCGGCGCGAAGATGCCGCGCCGGGGCGCGGGGGGCAAGGCGAAAGGCCGCGGCCGCCGCGGCGCGCAGGCGGCCGGTCGCGCAGTCGCCCTTCACCCCTTCGGCACCGCCCGAGGCAAGGCTTGCCGGGCGCCGCCGCGCTCGCTATGCATTTTGCATGAGCACAAGGACCTGTCCCTTTTCGCTGCGGCGCCTGCTGCTGCCGGCCCTGCTTGCGGGGCTTGCCGGCTGCGTCGCACCCGGCACGCCCGCCACCGACCGCGCCGAGGTGCTCGGCGGCACGATGACCCTCGTTGCGCCGAAGGGGTTCTGCGTCGACCCCGGCTCGCGGCGCGAGGAGCGCGCCGGCAGCTTCGTGCTGTGGGGCAATTGCGCGGCGATCTCGGGCGATCCGGCGGCGCCGAAGCCGCCCTATCGGGCGATGCTCACCGCCACCGTCGGCCCCGAGGGGGCGGGCCCGGTGGAGGCGACCTTCCCGGGCTTCGAGCGCTTCTTCCGCTCGGGCGCGGGGCGTGCGGCGCTCGCCCGTTCCGGCGCGCCCGACGATGTCGAGATCCTGAAGGTCCGGCGCAGCGGCCACCTGCTGCTGCTGAAGATCCGCGACCGTTCGAGCGTGCAGGGCGCGCCGGTGAGCGAGACCTACTGGCGCGCGATCACCGGCCTTGCCGGGCGGATCACCGCACTTTCCGTGCTGCCGCTCGAGGGCGCCTCGATCAGCGACACGGCGCAGATTCGCCTGCTGACCGATTTCGATGCAACCATTCGCGCGGCGAACCCGGAAACGGTCCCCGGTTCGCCGAAGGGTTGAGCGACAGCACCGGCTTTCCCGCGAAATCCCCGGAAACCGGAACGATTCCACTTTTCCCGCTTCAAATTCGGGAAGGGCGCGAATAAAACTCTGAAAAGCTGGGATTGTTTCCAAGAAGTTAACGATTTGTTACAAGGGTCGCGGCATGGTCAAGAAGCAGGACTCTTTTCTCGATCGGCTGGTGCAGCGACGGGCGCTGGCGCGCTGGCAGCGGGCGACGCGCCTTGCCCCCTCTCTCGACCTCGATGACCTGCGTCAGCTGCGCGCAGATGCCGCGCAGGTGCGCCATGCCGTCGGTCAGCTTCTGCATGTCGCCGACGGCCGGCTGACGATGCCGGTCAGCAGCGGCGACGGCATCGAGCGGCCGCTCGGCGCGGACTGGGCCTGGCGGCCGAACCTGTGGCGTGGCCCGATCAGCCCGGCCGGCATCGCCGCGGCGGAGAACCGCGACCGGCTCGGCGACGAGATCACGCTGTTCCACGACTGCAAGGTTTCCGAGCTGACGCTGCGCCAGATGCGCAATACCCGCGACAAGGATCTTGCGCCCTACGGGCTGCGCATGGACGTGTTCCGCTTCGACGGCTCGTTCCTCTCGCTGGTGCTCGATCTGCCTGAAAGCGGGCTGCGCGGGCTGCGGCGCACCCATCTGCTGCGGCTGAACATGGAGGTCGAGGTGGAAAAGCCGCTCGAGATCTTCTGCCGGCTGAACGTCAAGCACGGGCCGAACACCGAGCAGCTGGTGCGCGAGCTGCCGCTGAGCTCGGGGCCGAGCCATGTCGATTTCGATCTGGCCTATACCAAGATGAACGAGAAGCGGCTGGAGAAGGCCTGGGTCGACCTGATCTTCGAGGGGCCGCAGATGAACCAGGTGGTGCTGCGCGACGTGACCTTCGTGCGCCACCCGCGTGCGGATATCTGAGGGGGAAGCCATGCTGGAAATGTCGCGGGTGCGGGGCGGCCGCTGGGAAGCGATCTGGGACGGGGCGAATGACGCGCGCATCGCCGTGCTGCATCAGGGCGAAGAGCTGACGGGGCTGAGCTTCGAGGCGACGGGCGACGGCAAGTGGCGGCTGAGTCTGCCGCTGCCGCCCGAACTCCTGTCGGACGGGGTGCAGACCTTCGTCATCCGCGAGGGCAGCGAGACGGTGGGCAGCTTCGCGATCGTCACCGGCGCGCCGCTCGAGGATGACCTGCGCGCCGAGCTCGACCTCTTGCGCGCCGAGCTCGACCTGCTGAAGAAGGCGTTCCGGCGCCATTGCGTCGAGACCGGCGCGGCCTGAGCAGCGACGGCCGGGGGGCGCCGCCCCCCGACCCCCCCGAGGTATTTCGGGCAAGGAGAAAGATCAGAGCGCGGCGCCGAGGCGGGTGCCCTGGTCGATCGCCCGTTTCGCATCAAGCTCGCCCGCGACATCGGCGCCGCCGATCACCTGTGGCGTGATCCCGGCGGCGATCAGCCGGTCGGCAAGGCTGCGCTCGCTGAGCTGGCCGGCGCACAGAACCACCGTATCGGCGGCGATCAGCGTGGGCTCCTTGCGCTCGGGGCCGAAGCTGACCTGCAGCCCCTCGGCGGTGATTGCCTCGTAATTCACCCCGCCCAGCATCCGCACGCCCTTGGCCTGCAGCGCCGCGCGGTGGATCCAGCCCGTCGTCTTGCCAAGCTTGCGACCGGGCTTTTCCGGTTTGCGCTGCAGAAGCGTCACCTGCCGTGCCGGCGGTTCGGGCTGCGGCGGTGCAAGCCCGCCCGGGGTCTGCGCCGGATCGCCGACGCCCCATTCGCGCATCCATTCCGCCGGGTGCAGGGTCGGGCTGTCGGAGACCGTCAGGAACTCGGCCACATCAAAGCCGATGCCGCCCGCGCCGATGATCGCGACGCGCGGGCCGGCGGTGACCCGGCCGGTCAGGATGTCGATATAGCTGGCGGCCCGCTCCTCGCCCGGGATGGCGGGGCTGCGCGGCGTGACGCCGGTGGCGATGATGACATCGTCGAAATCCGCGAGCATCTCGACCGTCGCCTCGGTGTTCAGCCGCAGCGTGACGCCGGTGCGCGTGAGCATCGTCGCGAACCAGTCGGTGAGGCCGTGGAACTCCTCCTTGCCCGGCACCCGGCGCGCCATGCACAGCTGCCCGCCGATCTCGGCCGCGCGGTCGAAAAGGGTGACGGCGTGGCCGCGGCCGGCGGCGGTGATCGCAGCCGACAGGCCCGCGGGCCCCGCGCCGACGACGGCGATGCGTTTCGGCGTGGCGGCGGGGGCAAGGGTCAGCTCGGTCTCGTGCCCGGCGCGCGGGTTGACGAGGCAGCTCGAGATCTTGCCCGCAAAGGTGTGGTCGAGGCAGGCCTGGTTGCAGCCGATGCAGGGGGCGATCTCGTCCGCGCGGCCCGCGGCGGCCTTGGCGACGAAATCGGGATCGGCGAGGAAGGGACGGGCGAGCGAGACCATGTCGGCATCGCCGCGGGCGAGGATTTCCTCGGCGACACCCGGGGTGTTGATCCGGTTCGAGGTGATGACCGGGATCGAGACCTCGGGGCGCAGCCGCGCGGTGAGCCAGGTGAAGGCCGCGCGCGGCACCGAGGTGGCGATCGTCGGCACCCGCGCCTCGTGCCAGCCGATGCCGGTGTTGAGCATCGTGGCGCCGGCGGCCTCGATCGCCTTCGCGAGCCTCACCACCTCATCCCAGGTCGAGCCCTCGGGCACCAGGTCGATGAGCGAGATCCGGTAGATCACGATGAAATCGGGGCCGACCGCTTCGCGCACGCGTTTCACCACCTCGACCGGCAGGCGCATCCGGTTCTCGTAGGAGCCGCCCCAGCGGTCCTCGCGCCGGTTCACATGGCGCACGAGGAACTGGTTCAGGAAATACCCCTCGGACCCCATCACCTCGACGCCGTCATAGCCCGCCTCGCGGGCGCGGGCGGCAGCGGTGGCGATGTCGGCGATCTGCTTCTCGATCCCGGCCTCGTCGAGTTCCTTGGGCGGGAAGGGCGAGATCGGCGATTTCACCGCGCTCGCCGACACGCACTCGGGCGAATAGGCATAGCGGCCGGCATGCAGGATCTGCATCGCGATGCGCCCGCCGGCCGCATGCACGCGCTCGGTGACGAGGCGGTGATGGGCGATGTCCTCGGCGGTGAACAGCCCCGCCGCTCCCGGAAACACCCCGCCCTCGCGGTTCGGCGCCATGCCGCCCGTCACCATCAGCCCGACGCCGCCGCGGGCGCGCTCGGCGTAGAACTCGGCGACGCGGTTCCAGTCGCCGGTCTCCTCGAGATTGGTGTGCATCGAGCCCATCAGCACGCGGTTCTTCAGAACGACATGACCGAGGTCGAGCGGCGCAAGCATATGCGGATAGTGGCTCATAGGTCTCCTCCCTGGCTGGCGCCAAAGTGACGTGCACGGAAGCCTCTGTCACGCCGAACGCGGCGTCAATGGCGGGCCGGTGTCGGCCGGACCGGACCGGCTCAGCCCCGCGCCGCGCCGAAGCGCACCGCCGCCTCGCCCAGCCCCTCGATCCGCGCGACATACCGGCTGCCGGGCGTCGCCGTCAGCATCGGGCCGAGCGCGCCCGAGAGCAGCACGTCGCCCGGGGCAAGCGGATAGCCCGCCCGGGCCATCCCCCGCGCCAGCCACAGCGCCGCGTTCAGCGGCGAGCCGAAACAGGCGTCGCCGCGCCCCTCGGAGAGCGTGCCGTCCGTTCCCTCCATCCGCATCGCACAACCGAGCAGGTCGAGCGTCTCGAGCCGGCGCGGAAAGGGCCCGAGGGTGAAGAACGCGGAAGAGCCGTTGTCGGCCACGGTATCGACGAAGCGGATGTCCCAATTCGCGATGCGCGAGCCGACGATCTCGATCGCCGGCACGGCACAGTCGATGCCGCGGATCAGCTCGGCCATGCTCAGGTCCGCCGCGGTCAGCTCGCGGCCGACGATGAAGGCGATCTCGGCCTCGACCTTGAACTGAGCGCCGGGGTTCCAGGCGATCTCGGCGTCGTGCATCACCTCCATGTCGGCGAAGAGCATGCCGTAATCGGGCTGATCGACGCCCAGCTGGCGCTGCACCACGGGGTTGGTCAGCCCGACCTTGCGCCCGACGAGACGGCCGCCGGCGGCGAGGCGGTGCGTGGTGTTGATCTGCTGCACCGCATAGGCCTCGGCGCCGGTGCTCAGCCGGTCGCGCAGCGGCGCGATGGTGCGGCCCCCGGCCTCGGCGGCGCGCAGCTCCGCGGCGATGGTTTCAAGCGTCATTCGGCCCTCCTCTGCCCGGTCGGGGCGTTCCTGTGCGGGCCGGCGCGGGCCGCGCGGGCTTACCATAGGCGCAAGGCGTGCGGGCGCAACAGCGCGGGGCCGGTCAGGACCGCGCCTGCCGGTCGAACACCCGATGCGCGACGAAGAGCGTGACAAGCGCGATGCCGAACAGCGCCGAGACCGCCGGCACCACCTCGGCCAGGCCAAAGCCCTTGAGGAAGATCCCCTTCGACAGCGCGATGAAATGGGTGAGCGGGTTCACCGCGCTCAGCAGGCGCAATGCGGTCGGCATGTTCTCGACCGGGGCGAGATAGCCCGACAGCACCACCGAGGGCACCATGAAGCAGAACACGCCCAGAAAGGCCTGCTGCTGGCTCGCACTGATCGCCGAGATCAGCAGCCCCACGCCGGAGAGCGCAAGCGCATAGGCGAACATCGCCAGCAGCAGCATCCACAGCTGCCCGGTGAAGGGCACGCCGTAAAGGAAGACCGCCGCCGCGGCGATCACGCTGGCCTGCACCATCGCTACCAGAATGCCCGGCACCGCCTTGCCGACCATGATGTAGCCCGGCGTCAGCGGCGTGACGAGGAGCTGGTCATAGGTGCCCTCCTCGCGCTCGCGTGCCAGCGACAGCGCGGTGACCAGCAGGCAGCCGATGGTCGAGATGATCGCGACCAGGCTGGGCAGCACGAACCACTTGTAGTTCAGGTTCGGGTTGTAGAGGTTGCGCCGCTCGATCCTTGCGGGCAGGCGCTGGCCCGCGCGCTCGTCGGCGAAGGTCGAGGTGATGTCGCGGATGTAGGAAAAGGCGATCTGCGCCGCGTTCGACTTGCGCCCGTCGATCAGCGCCTGCAGCGTGACCGGGGTGCCCGCCAGCACCTTGCGCGAGAAGTCGGGCGGGATGCGCAGGCCCAGAAGCGCCTTTTGCCCGTCGATCGTCTGTTCCAGTTCGGCCTCGCTGTGCACCGGATAAAGCGTGCCGAAGGCCGAGGCGGCGGCGATGCGGTGCATCAGCTCGACCGCCTCGGCGCCCGGATCCTCGTTCAGGATCGCGACGGCGGCATTGCGCACCTCGAGCGTGGTGGCGAAGGGAAAGACGGCAAGCTGCACCAGAAGCGGCATCATCAGCATCGCCACATTGCGGCGCGAGGACAGCAGCTGCGCCAGCTCTTTCGCGATCAGGGTGAGGATGCGGCGCCACATCGTCAGCCGTCCAGTCGCATGCGGGTGCGCCGCGCCGTCAGGCCCAGCCAGAACAGCGCCGAGACCAGCAGGAACAGCAGGTTCGGCAGCAGGATCGCGGCGATGTCGCCGGCCTGGAACAGGGTCTGCATCACCGTCACGAAATAGCGCGCCGGCACGATCAGCGTCACCGCCTGCACGACGGCCGGCATCGAGGAGATCTCGAAGATCAGCCCGGACAGCATCACCGCCGGCAGGAAGGCTGCGTTGAGCGCGGCCAGCGCCGCATTGAACTGGTTGCGGGTCAGCGTCGACAGCAGCAGCCCGAGGCCAAGCGCGCTGCCCAGAAACAGGCTGGTGGCGACGAACAGCATGGCGATCGAGCCGCGCAGCGGCACCTGCATCAGCGTCACCGCGATGACCACGCAGACCGCCATCGCGATCAGCCCGAGCCCGTAATAGGGCAGCGCCTTCGACAGCAGCAGCTCGGCCCGTCGCACCGGGGTGGCGAGCAGCGCCTCCATCGTGCCGCGCTCCCATTCCCGCGCGACGACGAGCGAGGTCAGCAGCGCGCCGATGATCGTCATCACCACCGCGATCGAGCCCGGGATCAGGAAGTTGCGGCTTTCGGTCGAGGGGTTGAACCAGTAGCGCGGTTCCAGCGACACCGGCGGGTCGGCGCTGAGGCCGCGGGCATCGGCGCGGGCATGCAGCCAGGTTTCGAACAGGCCCTGGGCATAGCTGGCGACGAAATTCGCGGTGTTCGGCTCCGACCCGTCGGTCAGCACCTGAATCCGCGCGCTGCCGTCGCCAGCGGCCAGCCGCGCGCCGAAATCCTGCGGGATCACGATGAGGCCGCGCAGCGCGCCCTCGGCCATCGGCGTGGCCAGCTCGGCCCGGGTCCGGGCAAAGCGCGGGTTGATATAAGGCGAGCCGGCGGCCACGGCGGCAAAGCGCTGCGCCTCGGCGCCCTGATCCTCGAGCACGATGCCGAGCGACAGCCGGTTGGTATCAAGCGAGATGCCGAAGCCGAAGATGAACAGCAGCACGACCGGCAGCACCACGGCAATCAGCAGGCTGCTCGGGTCGCGCAGGATCTGCTTCGTCTCCTTGATGCAGAGCGCGCGCAACCGGCGCAGCGAAAACCCCTCGTGCGGCGCGCGGCTCATGGCGCGCCCCCTGCCGCGGCGCGGGTGGCATCGTCGCGCTCGATCAGCCGGATGAAGGCATCCTCGAAGGTCGGGTCGGGCAGCGCGGCATCGGCCACCTGCCGCTTCAGATCGTCAGGCGGGCCGACGGCAATCAGCCGGCCGCGATAGACCAGCCCGATGCGGTCGCAATATTCCGCCTCGTCCATGAAATGGGTGGTCACCATCACCGTCACGCCACGATCGACGAGGGCGTTGATATGCGACCAGAACTCGCGCCGGGTCACCGGATCGACACCCGAGGTCGGTTCGTCGAGGAACAGCAGCGGCGGCTCGTGCATCAGCGCGCAAGCGAGCGACAGGCGTTGCTTGAAGCCAAGCGGCAGCTCGCCCGCCTGTGTGCGGCGATACTGGTCAAGCTCGAAGCTTTCCAGCATCTGCGCCACCTTGCGGTCGCGGGTGCGGCCGCTGAGCCCGTAGATGCCGGCGAAGAAGCGCAGGTTCCGCTCCACCCCGAGGTTGCCGTAGAGCGAGAATTTCTGCGCCATGTAGCCCAGATTCTGCCGCGCCTCGGGGGCCGAGTGCTTCAGGTCGATGCCCATCACCTGCGCCTCGCCGGATGTGGGCGCGAGCAGGCCGCACATCATCCGGAAGGTGGTCGACTTGCCCGCGCCGTTCGGGCCGAGCAGGCCGAAGATCTCGCCGCGCCGGACCGAGAAGCTGACGTGATCGGTGGCGACGAAATCGCCGAAGCGGCGGGTCAGGTCATCGGCGCGGATCACCGCCTCGGGGTCGACATGCGCCGGCAGCGTCACCTCGGCGAGCGTGGAGGCGAGGGGCGAGCGGCCGTCGGGCCCGCCGCCCACAAGATCGATGAAGGCATCCTCGAGCCGCGGCTCGACCGGCAC
>VSSQ01000202.1_pt2 | contig 72266 bp, 60 predicted proteins | sample 4763081 | NCBI WGS metagenome assembly VSSQ01 (sample SAMN12137344, study PRJNA551015) | bioreactor metagenome | isolation source: SDC9 anaerobic chlorinated ethene degrading culture | place: USA: Knoxville, Tennesee | collected 2015-01-01
AAAGGGAAGAGGCTAAGCCTAAGCCTGTTAGGTTGATAGATATTAAGTAATTAAAATATAAAATATTAGAAGAGGAGGCTGCTGTTGTCTCCTCTTTTTATTTTATAATCATCTTTAACTTGACTGGCTATCAAATTAACGGAATATGGGTATGCAAACTCTCTGAGGTCAGTGCCCTGTAACCAACTCTTCTCATCCACTTTTTTCAGGATAACCGGCATCCTTTTTTTTGTATTGTGAATTTCGCTCATTAGCTCGTTTGCAGCTGTGGTTAAAATCGAAAATGTACCAATATTTTCATTATTTTCAGCACTATACCAGAAAGAGTAGATACCTGCAAATGCAAATAGGGTATCATCAGCAGATGTAATCAGAAATTTCTGTAATTTATTACCTGCCAATGTTTTTAAGTGCTTCCATTCAAAGAAACCATCGGAAATAACAATACATCTGTTATTAATATTATTTTTAAAAGATTTGACTTTATCTGCTGTCTCAATCCTTGCATTAAGAGTTTTCTCTCTGATTGATTTATCTGAAGCCCATTGAGGAATTAGCCCCCATGAGAGCCGGGTAATGCAAGAGGGATTAACTGATGTTATAGTTTCACAATATGGATGAGAAAATGCATTGTAGATTGATGGGTTAACAATATTATCAGTTTCAGGGATAGTCAGTTTAAACCTGTTTGCAACCTCAAGAGCCTCTTTTGATTGTTTAAAGTAGAAACACATTATTTAATTGTGAAACGCTCAATTAAATTATATAAATCCTCCTTCTTAATAGGCTTTGAAATGTAGTCATCAAAGCCTGAGTCTAAAATCTTTTCTCTGTCTCCTGATATTGAATATGCAGTTTGTGCAACAACAGGAATATCTGGTTTTAATTTCTTAATCTCTCTTGTTGCTTCATAACCATTCATGTCAGGCATGTTAATATCCATCAACACTAGAGCAATATGTTCATTATTCTGGACAATTTTTAAAGCTTCAGATCCGGTTTTAGCCCTAAAAATGTCAATATTAGTTTTCTTCATTATTGCCTTTATCAGTAAAAAGCTAGGATCGTCATCCTCTGCCAGGAGGATACTTATTCCTGAAAAATCATAAATTCGTTCGTTCACTATATTGTCCTCCTCAATTTTATAAAAATTATTTTTCTTTTTTAAGGGTAATGTAAAATTGAAAATACTGCCTCTATTTTCTTCAGATTCAACCCATATCTTTCCTCCAAGACTCTCTACCAATTTTTTTGCGATAGCCAATCCCAGGCCAGCTCCTGCAAATGCTTTTGTATGATAAGTATCTCCTTGCTGGAACTCTTCAAAGATTAAATTCAACTTCTCTTTTGGTATACCAATTCCAGAGTCTTTTACAAAAAACTTAAGTAATCCTGAGTCATTATCTATTATTGATTCATATCCATATTCGATAGATCCTTTTTCTGTAAATTTAAGTGCATTTTTAAGCAGATTTACAAGAATTTGTTTTAACCTCTTCTGATCTGTTGAAATAATTGTTTTGTCCCTCCTGGATTTTGATGGAGTAGAGATACATAGCTTAACAGATTGCCGCCCCATTAATTTCTGCTCTCTTGATATAACAGCGAATATTTGATTGATTAAATCAGCGAGTTCTACATCCTCATAATTAAGCTTTATCTGTCCTGACTCAATAAGGCTGATATCAAACAGCTCTTCAATCAAACTCAAAAGGTGCCTTCCACTTTTATTTATAGTTGTTGCATATGAATCAATATCATCTTTTGTAAGATCATCAGACAGCAAATCGGAAAAGCCAATAATAGCGTTGAGTGGTGTTCTTAACTCATGGGACATAGTTGCGAGAAATCTGGTCTTTATTCTGTCGCTCTCTTCTGCTCTGTTCTTAGCATTTATTAAATCCTCAATTAGCTGTTTCTGGGTAGTTATATCATCTTTAATCGCAACGAAGTTTGAAATCTTACCTTTATCGTCTAGAATAGGAGCAATTGTAACATTTTCCCAAAATATTTTTCCTTCTCTGTTTTTATTTGCAATTTCACCTCTCCAGCTTTTTCCGGATAAAATAGTTTCCCAGAGATCACTGTAGAATTTATCTGAATGAAGGTGGGATTTGGTTATGGATGGCTTTCTACCTGTTACCTCTTTAATATCGAAACCAGATATTTTTGTATATGCAGGATTAACATATTCTATAGAGCCATTCTCATCAGTAATTATTACGGATGAGTTGCTCTCATTAACAGCTGCAGATAGTTTAGAGAGAAGTTTTGTTTTAGCTTTTGCCTCAAGAAGTTCAGTGATCTCATTTGCAATAACGAGTCTAGACTCCTTCCCATTGTATAATAATCTGTGTGAATTGATTTCAACATAAATTATTTCTCCGGACTTAAATTTATGTCTCCAGCAATTTTTGGAAATATTAATTTCATCAGAGGATTGTTGAATATCTTCAATCAGAGAGTTAACATCTTCATGGGGCCTGATATCTTTGATAGTCATTTTACTGAATTCATCTCTTGAGTACCCGTATTTTGCTATTGCTGCATTGTTTACTTCCAGGAAACAGAGAGTATAGATATCATAAATCCACATGGGTTGTGGATTGTTTTCAAATAAAAATTTTGATAATGCTATTTGATCCATACTGCGCAAAAGAGATATCCGGCGCCAAATGTATAAAATTATTCTGTAAAAGATATGACTCTCAGTGTTTTTTCAATTGCTCTTCTTATAATTTCAATAGATTTGTCTTCATTAATTATATATCCCTTTTTCCACAGAGATGTTACAAATTCAGAGTGGCTTCTTCCTTTCCGATAATCGGGCTCCTTGCCTGGATGCTTAAGATACCTTGAAAAAAGTGCCGGGTCTTCAGAAATATTTAAAACGGCATGATAAAAATACTGATTATCTTTTAGATACATTGATGAACCCATGATTTTCTGATTTTCAATTGACAAATCAGAGATCCCTTTTGAATATACGCCCTCAACTCCAGCTGATATGAATTCCTCAATAAGAGAGTTATTAATTGTCTTAAATAGTATCTGCGGATCAACCCTTTTTAACAAGGGGAATTTTATTGAGAATACCAATGTTGAAGGAGTAAGGATAACTGTTTCACCTCCTGATGGCCTCTGCATCACTATGAGATCATCTTGTAATACATTTTCTTTAATAAGTGCATTCTCAACATTGTTTGACCGACCAAGAACAATATAAATTCTATCCGGTACCCATATCTTATATCTGTTGCTATTGTCAGGCAACAATATATCTGCATCAGGCAGAGAGTAGGGGAGTGCTGTGATTTGGTTTGGCATCATTAATCAAGCAGGCCCTAAAAGTGGGCCTGCTAAAAGTGTTATTATCTATTTATGAATTGCTCTGTCTACTGCTTCAAATCCAGCTTCCATAAATACTTCAGAAACAGTTGGATGAGTATGGACAGTTTGAGCTATATCGTATACAGTTGATTCCAGTTGAATGTATGCAGCAGCTTCATTAATCATATCTGTCGCATTTGGGGCAACAATCTGTACTCCTAAAACCTCTCCAAGTTTATTGTCTGATAAGATTCTTACAAAGCCCTCAGCAGATCCCTCTGTTTGAGCCTTTCCATTTGCAGATAGAGGAAATTCACTAACCTTGTAGTCTACTCCGTCCTCTTTCAGTTTATCTTCTGTAAAACCAATCTGAGCGGCCTCCGGAACAGTATACATATTCATTGGTAACTTGTTTATATCAAGTTTCCCCTCTATTCCCTTAAGTCTGTTTATTACAAACAGACCCTGAGCAGATCCAATATGGGCAAACATAGCAGTTCCGTTTACATCACCTACTGCAAATATACCCTCAACAGATGTTTCACAATTCTCGTCTACTGATATGAACCCATCTTTGACAGAGATATCAATTTCAGTTGGAATGATATTGCCTTTTCTGTCATTTGCATTTATTATCAGGTCGCAGTCAATCTCTTTTCCTGCAAGGAATAGCTTATTGTCTTTCCATATTTCAGATAATGAGGAGATTGAAGTGTTATATATTATGTCAATTCTATCTTTTTTTAATTTGCTCTCCATATAATTTCTGACATAAGTATCGGCTTTAGGCATGATAAAAGTGGTATCCGATATCAGAGTAACTTTTCTATCCATCATGTTAAAGAGTTGTGCAAGTTCAATAGCAACTGGAGATTTGCCCAGTACAACTATATTCTGAGGGACCTCCCTTTCTGTGAATAGCTTTTTTGGTTCAATTACTAAATCATCGTGTTCTGTTTCGATTTTTGGAGAAGAGGATCCGGTTGCAATTATTATATTTTTAGTCTCCAGTAATCTATTGTCTACAAGTACTGATTTAGAGGAGATGATTTTTGCCTCTCCGTTGATAATGTCAACTCCATTTTTCTTTAACAGAAATTCAACTCCTCCTGTAAGTCTTTTGACAATAGTGTCTGCCCTTTTAATTCCCTTGCTCCAGTTGAAAGATACGCTCTTTTTATCTATACCCTCAATACCAAATCTTGCAGAATCTTTTGTTATTCTTTGATATAGTTTTACGCTTTCCATCATGGATTTAGAGGGGATACATCCCCAGTTCAGGCACATACCTCCAATCTGGTTCTTTTCTATGATTGCTGTCTTAAGGCCAACTTGCCCGGCTCTAATGGCTGCAACATAACCTGCAGGACCTGAACCTATTATTATTAAATCATACATAATTATATCCTCTTTGGTTATTCCATTATTATACTTACAGGATCTGATAGATAACCCATTATTGTGTTTATAAACCTTGCTGTTTCTCCTCCATCTGCTATTCTGTGATCTACACTTAGCGAAAGAGGAAGAACGAGTCCTGGGACAACATTCTCTCCCTTTACAACAGGTTTCTTATCAATTCTTCCAATGCCTAGAATTCCGGCTTGTGGATAGTTTATTACCGGAACGGCAAATAATCCTCCAATGCTGCCATAACTTGTTATTGTAAATGTACCATCTTTCATGTCATCAAGAGTAAGTTTTCCATCTTTAGCTTTGTCTGAAAAATTTTGAATTTCTAAAGCAATCTCTTTAATAGTTAACTTGTCTGCATTTCTAATAACTGGAACAACCAGTCCTTTTGCGGTATCTATTGCAATTCCAATATTATAGTACTTTTTATAGATCATATTTCCTCTCTCCATATCCATCTCTGCATTGAGAGCTCTGAATTTTTTGAGAGACAAAGCTGTAGCTTTAATTATAAAAGCTAAGTATGTAAGCTTTACACCACTTTGAGAGTATACCTCCTTATATCTCTTTCTTACTTTATCCAGCTCACTTATCTCAACCTCTTCAAATACAGTCATATGAGCTGCATTATGTTTGCTTTGAATCATGTTCTTTGCAATAGTTTTTCTAATCTGAGATAAAGGTTCAATTTCAACTAAAGGCTCTGTTAATACTGCTTTGTCATTAACCGGTGAGTTTTTAGAAGAAATTTTTGACTTGGATGAATCCGAAAGTTCTCTTAAAATATCATCTTTTGTCACACGACCTGCCGGACCAGTACCTTTCACATTGTTGATATCCAGGCCACTATCTTTTGCCAAAGCTCTTGCAACTGGTGTAGCCAATACTTTTTGGCTTCTGGATAAGGTTGCAGATGAAGTTTCTACACCCTCTTTACTTGCCGATAGAACGGCATTATTGCCTGCTACTTCAAGAGTACCTACTACTCCAGCCCCCTCTTCGTTAACAGCTTCTGTTTTAGCTGCCTCTTCAACCGCGGCCTCTCCTTCAACACCTGCAATATCAATCTCAACAAGAGCAGAGCCAACATGTATTGTTTCTCCAACTTTGCCGAATTTGGCAGCTATTACACCATCTCTGGGGGAGGGGATGGCTGTGACTACTTTATCGGTCTCCATTGTTACCAATGAATCTCCCATTTTAACTCTCTGTCCCTTCTCTACATGCCACTCAACAATAGTCCCCTCTTCAAGACCCTCGCCTATATCGGGAAATTTGAATATATATCTCATAATTTCAATATTTTACAATTTTTTCAATCTCATAGAAAATTTTAAGAGGATCCTGCATATAGTGATGCTCTCCTTTAGGAAGTGGTACAATCACATCGTAACCTGATACCCGGGCAGGTGGTGCCTCAAGGTGAAGGAATGCCTCTTCAATCGCAATCTGGCTTATCTCAGCCCCTAACCCAAACGACTTTGGCCCCTCTGTGACTGTAATAATCCGTCCTGTTTTCTTAACCGATTTGGCAATTGTCTCTTTATCTATTGGATAGATTGATCTAAGGTCAATTAATTCAACACTTATTCCAGCCTCTTTTGCCATTACCATTGCTTTCTGAACCTCTCTTATCATCGCTCCAAATGAGACTACTGTAACATCCGTCCCTTGAGAAAGTACATTTGCTTTTCCAAGAGGAATAGTAAATTTGCCTTCCGCAACTTCTTGTTTAATAGCTCTGTATATTCTCTTTGGTTCCATGTAGAGAATTGTGTCATTGCTTTCTATGGCAGAAATCAGCATACCCTTGGCATCATGCGGAGTTGAAGGGGCAATAACTTTTAGCCCGGGAATATGACCAAAAATTGCTTCCATACTCTCACTATGATGTTCAAGTGCATTTATTCCTCCACCATATGGCATTCTGATTACCATAGGAGTTTTGTGTTGCCCTCTTGATCTGTTATGCATTCTTGATGCATGGCTGATTATCTGATTAAAAGCTGGATAAATAAATCCACAGAACTGCATCTCAACAACTGGTCTCATTCCGGCAATTGCCATACCGATAGCAGTACCCACTATACCTGACTCAGCCAGAGGAGAGTCAAACACCCTCTCTGCACCATGCTTTAGCTGCAAACCCTCTGTAACCCGGAAAACACCACCTTCAACACCAACATCTTCTCCGTAAACAACAACGCTCCTGTCTTCACTTAACTTAATATCCAATGCATCATTAATAGCATTGACCATATTCATTATTTTCATTACTCTTTCTCTTTTTTAGGTATGTTATTATTTAACTTTTGATGCCTTCCATTCCAGAAACCTTTCATACTCCCTCTCCTGATCTTTCAAATCATCGGGCATCTCGGCATACATATACTTGAATATATCCTCTTTAGGATACGGACCATAATTTTCTGCTTCAATGAATTGTCTGTCAACTTCAATCTTAAACTGTTCAACAATCTTCTCCTCTTCTTTTTCACTCCACAGTTTCTTGGTAATAAGATAACTCTTAAGCCTCTTTAACGGATCCTTAATATCCCAAAGTTCCTCCTCCTCCTTGGTTCTGTATTTAGTAGGATCATCTGATGTAGTGTGTGCTCCCTTTCTGTAAGTAACTGCTTCAATAAGCACGGGACCTTCACCTTCTTCACAGATTCTAATTGATTCCTGAATAGTTTTGTACATAGCAAAGTAGTCATTACCATCTACTTTAATGCCTTTTACCCCATATGCAACTGCTTTTACAGCCAGGTTTTCAGATGCTGTCTGCATCCGGGTTGGGGTAGATATACCATACTGATTATTCTGTATGATAAAAATAACCGGAATTTTCCATACACCTGCAAAGTTTATTGCTTCGTGAAAATCTCCTTCTGATGTTCCTCCATCACCTACAAAAGCATAGACAAGATCTTTTTCTTTGTTGTATTTAATAGCATAACCAAGTCCCGCAGCATGCAAAAACTGAGATGCAATAGGGACGCTGATAGGTAATGTTTTTTTTGCCTTACTATAGTTTGAGCCATCTTCGTATCCCATAAAATATAAAAACAGCTCTTTTAATGTCACTCCTTTTGCCAGCATAGCACCCATCTCTCTAAAGGCAGGTACTAACCAGTCATCTTCGCGAATCAGTGCTCCAACAGCCCCTGAAATAGCCTCTTGACCATAATTTGGAGGATAAGTGTAAATTCTTCCCTGTCTTTGATATGAGACTATCTGCAGATCTGCAGTCCTTGCAAAAAGCATATCCTTGTATGCCTTTAGAAGCTTATCATCATCTATAGCAGGCATCAGATCTTTAGCCACAATCTTTCCCTTGTGGTCCATGATCTGAAACTCCTTGTTTTTGATTGGATTATATTCGTTAAACATATGTTTTAATTATTGATGTCTTTATAAAACAAATAATTGTACATATTGTTGACTTAATAATTAATCAAAAAAAAAGGGTGGCAATTTGCCACCCCGGTTATCAATTTAATCAATATTAAAGATCGTGTCTGACGAATAGTTCTATTGCCTGGTATTCTGCCATTCCCAATTTGTCAAAAAGTAAGGCTGTATTATGGTTTCTCTCTTCTGCCCTCTGCCAGAATTCTCGTTTATCAGATCCTGGAAAAAGAGGTCTGTCTTTTTGAGACTGGTGTTTGAAGATTGCCTCCCTTTTAATGAATACCTCTTCCGGACTAAGGGGAACTGCCATATTGGAATCAGCAACATCCCACTCTTGCCACGCGCCGCGATATAGCCATACTCTACAGTCTTTCATCCACTTTTCGTCCTTAAGTTCATCTAAAGCTGCAAGTATAGCTTGAAGGCAAACTCTATGTGTTCCGTGAGGGTCACTCAGATCACCGGCAGCATATATCTGATGAGGTTTAACCTGCTGAAGGAGATTCTTCACAATCTCAATATCAGCGTTACTGATTGGTTTTTTCTTAACTCCACCGGTTTCATAAAACGGAAGGTCAAGGAAGTGAACTCGGTTCTCTGGAATTTTAAGATATCTGCAGGCGGCTTTGGCTTCACCTCTTCTTATTGCACCCTTTACAGCTCTTATATTTGGAGTGTCTGGTTGCCCTGGGTGTTTAACACTAAGTTCCTTAAGAGCAGATTCGTAAATATTTTCACTTTTAACAGTGTCATAGTCAAATATCTTAGAGCTGTCTCTTATAAAATCCAGGAATCTTACAGCATCATGATCAAAGACAGCTATGTTTCCTGAAACCTGATATGCTATATGAACCTCGTGGCCGTGCTCTGAGAGCCTTGCCATTGTTCCACCCATTGATATTACATCGTCATCTGGATGAGGGCTGAAAATTATTACTTTCTTAGGAAAAGGCTTGGCTCTTTCCGGTCTGGTAGAGTCGTCGGCATTTGGCTTTCCTCCCGGCCATCCGGATATAGTATGCTGAAGATCATTAAATACCTTTATGTTAATCTTGCTGGCTGGTCCATTTTCAGTTACAAGATCACTCATCCCATTGTCATTGTAATCTCGGTCAGTTAATTTTAGAATTGGCTTATCAAGTTTTTTGCAGAGCCAAAATACTGATTTTCTTATCATAAAATCAGTCCACTCTACAGAACCGGTTAGCCAAGGGGTTTTAACCCTGGTTAATTCAGCAGCAGCAGGCAAGTCAATAATCACCTCCAGGTTATCGTGCTGCTGTAAATAGGATAGGGGAGTCTGTTCGTTTATCGGTCCCTCTACCATTTTAGCAATAGATGGTGCCTTACCTTCTCCCCATGCAAGGAAGAATATTTTTTTTGCGGAAAGAATAGTCTCAATACCCATTGTGAGCGCATGGAAAGGCACATATTCAACACCAAAGAACTCTGACGCTGCCGAGACTCTGGAGGAGTAGTTGAGGGTAATTAGCCTTGTTTTTGAGTTATAAGGAGATCCAGGCTCGTTGAACCCCATTCCGCCAGTAATAAGGGCATCAATACCTCCTAGTTTTTTTATTGAGGATTCATAGTTTTCGCAGTAATCATGAACTTTTGATTTTGCGACTTCTCCATCTAAAAAATGGATATTCTCTTTTGGTATATCAATGCCTTCCAGAATATATTCCTGAAAAAAACGGTAGTGGCTTTGTAATTCATTTTTATTCAGAGGCCAGTACTCTTCTACGGAAAAAAGATGAACATTCTTAAAAGAGAGATCTTTTGTTTTATGAATGTTAACCAGTTCTTCGTAAACTTGAATGGCTGAAGAACTTGCGCTGAGTGCCAGAACACAATTCTGTCCTTTTCTTGATTTGCTTCTTATTAATTCTGCAATAGTTTCTGCAACGAGAACCGAAGCTGCGGAAGAGTCTTCGTAGATATCTACAGGAATCTTCTCGTACCTTTTTGTGAAATCACCGTGAATTATCATAACATTAGAATTGAACTGCAAAAATAGTTAAAATTGTAATCAGTATTCATACTTTTTCCAGAGACGGCCAAGTGTAGAACTTATCTCTCTTTCTCTGGGATTGTTAGCGGGAGTATAAAATTTTCTTCCGGACATCTCTTCTGGGAGGAATTCCAAATCTGTAAAATTTCCCTCGTAAGAGTGGGCATATTTGTAATCCTCTCCATATCCAATGCTCTTCATTAATTTTGTAGGGGCATTTCTAAGATGCAAAGGGACAGGCCTGTAGCCATACTTTGTTATCTCTTCTAACGCTGCGTCAATTGCCAAATATGCAGAGTTACTTTTTGGTGATGTGGCAAGGTAAATTACAGTGTGAGAAAGAATTATTCTTGATTCCGGCATTCCGATTTTACTTACAGCATCAAAGCAGGAGTTTGCAAGCATTAATGCATTTGGATTTGCAAGGCCGATATCCTCAGATGCCAGAATTATCATTCTCCTTGCAATAAATAACGGGTCTTCGCCTCCGGAAATCATTCTTGCAAGCCAGTAAATTGCAGCATTTGGGTCTGAACCTCTTACACTCTTGATAAATGCAGATATTATATCATAATGCTGCTCTCCATTTTTATCATAAATAGCAATATTTTCCTGTAGCTTTTCAGTAACAAGACTATTTGTGATTATAATCTCATCATCTTTATTGTATGACGAGGTTATCAACTCAATTATATTAAGTAGTTTTCTTGCATCTCCCCCAGAAAATCTAAACAGAGCATCAGATTCTTTTAAGACAATTTTAAAATTTTTAGTAATATTATCATCCTTTAATGCTCTGTCAGTCAGCTTAATTAAATCATCTTTTTCCAGAGATTTTAGAATATAAACCTGACATCTTGAAAGGAGGGGAGTAATAACTTCAAAAGAGGGGTTTTCAGTTGTTGCTCCAATCAGAACAATTGTTCCATCTTCAACTGCACCTAAAAGTGCATCTTGCTGAGATTTACTGAATCTGTGTATCTCATCAATAAACAGTATAGGCCTGCCTTTGGTAAACAGAGATCTTGTTTTGGATTTATCAATTATTTCCCTCACATCTTTAACACCGGCATTTACAGCAGAAAGGGTATAAAATGGCCTCTCAAGTTTATGTGATATTATCTTGGCTAGGGTTGTTTTACCAACACCAGGAGGTCCCCATAGAATAAATGAAGATATATTTCCACTCTCAATCATTTTTCTTAACACAGCATCTTTCCCAACTAAATGCTCTTGCCCGACATATTCGTCAAGAGAAGTAGGGCGCAAGCGCTCTGCTAGTGGTGCTGTAACAAAGTTTTGATTTTCTTCGGGGCTATTTAACATAATATAAATTGTATTACAGTTATTAGAGATCTTTATCTCTTTTATTTAACTGTCTGATGATTCTAGATATAACGCTTTCAATTGAAGCATCGGGTTCAATGATATTATATGCTCCCCAGAAATTTTCATCAGTGAAATCTTGTACTTTATTAGACATAATGTCTTTTGATTTAATCCTGTTTAGATTTTCAATTTTTCTTTGCCTGTCCGAAATTTCTGTAGATGCTAGTTCTGAGGTAATTGTATAAGTATTACGAAACCATCTTTTATCCCATTTCGCATTAAATTTCACTTCTGTTCTTGAATAATCAAAATGCCATATTCCATTTATCTCTTTGTAATTTACAAGATATGCCGCAGATACAACATCCATTTTTAGATTTGATGGTTTTTTCCTGATAAAAAATGAGTTAGCTCTTGGGTTATCCTCTACATTCATATTGAATTCAATTCTTGCAAAGGCCATGGACTCTGATTCAATATATAATCTGCCTCTGAATAGAATATCTGTGAGATATGGTTTTTGGTCAAATTCAATTACATAAAAATACTTATTATCGATTGTTACCGGAGCTACCATCTTAAAATCATAATATTCTTTAATAACAATTGGTTCCACTCCTAAAAACGGGTCACTTGCAACATCTATCTCAAGTGCTGAATGAGGTCCACCCTGAAATTTTACCATCAGAGTATCTATTCTGTTAGAATCATAGTTACCTCTTGCCTTGTATATTCCAATTTGATCCATTCTAAAACTACCATAAGCAGATTTATTGATATCCAGAACAGCTTCATTTATCGAAACATAAGTCCCTCCCTTCTTAATCATCTCCCTATAAAACGCAGTAACTTGCATGTGATCAACATGATAGTTTCTGTCAATTCTGTTTATAGCCATCATTACCAACTCATACGGATCCTGAGGTCTTATCGTTATTGGTTTAAGATCTATTTCTGAGGGATTAAGCATTATATTGATTCTTTGATCAATACCCGGTTTTAAAACAATTTTCTGCGTCTTATATCCAAGGTATGATACTAGTAGTGTATCCGACTTAAGATTTACAGGCACTTTTAATATAAAATTACCTTCAGAGTTTGTTACATTACTGATATTTGTTGAAATCAACTGTATAGAAGCATAACTTAGATGTCTTTTGCTGGAGGCATCCAGCACTTTGCCTGAAACGGAGTAAAACTCCTGGGCGTTCATAATATTGAAACTAAATATCAATATTATGGTTATTAGTCTGTAAAAAGCCTTCATATTTAATTATTATTAAATGTTTCTTTCACGAATTTACGAAAAACCTTAATTTCGCGACATATATTAACAAACAATGAAGAAAAAAGTTAGAGAGGTATTAGAAGGAGTGGTAATTGAATCTGTTGCTGCTGAGGGAAGATCCATTGCCAGAATAGACGGGAAAGTTCTTTTTGTCCCTTTTGCCATTCCGGGAGATGTTGTTGATGTTGAGATACAGAGAAAAAAGAGTGGGTGGATGGAGGGTGTTGTTAAAAGAGTTGTTAAACAATCACAAGATAGAATAGATCCATTTTGTTCTCATTACGGCCTTTGCGGAGGCTGTAAATGGCAACCTCTACCCTACCACCTTCAGCTTTTATTTAAACATCAACAGGTTGCTGATCAGTTAAAAAGAATTGGAGATCTTGATTTACCGGAGATTTTTCCAATACTGGGCTCAGAAAAAACAATCAATTACAGAAATAAGTTAGAATTTACTTTCTCTAACAAAAGATGGATTAATTCTTTGGCTGAGGCTGATAAACTATCAGATAAAGAGAGATATGGATTAGGTTTTCATATTTCCGGAATGTTTGATAAAGTAGTTGATATTGACAAATGCTACTTGCAGGAGGAGCCCTCAAACGATATAAGAAATTTTATAAGAGATTTTGCTTTCAAGAACGATTATACTTTTTTTGACCTTAGAGAGCAGCATGGTTTGCTGCGTACTTTAATAATCAGAACATCTTCAATAGGTGAATTAATGGTTATTGTTGTATTTTTTTATTTTGATAAAGATAAGATAGACAGTTTAATGGAAGCCCTCATATCAACTTTCCCTGAAATAACATCACTAAACTATGTTATTAATGGTAAAAAGAATGACACTATTAATGATCTTGATGTTGTTAAATATTGTGGACGAGATTCAATTTATGAAGAGATGGAGGGGTTAAGATTCAAAATTGGACCTAAATCATTCTTTCAAACAAACAGCAAACAGGCATATAAGCTTTATTGTGTTGTCAGAGAATTTGCTGAATTAAATGGTAGTGAGATTTTATATGACTTATACACTGGAACAGGAACAATTGCACTTTTCTTAGCTTCTAAAGTTAAAAAAGTGATTGGTGTAGAGTATGTCCCCGAAGCTATTGAAGATGCGAAAATTAATGCTTCAATTAATAATTTAAACAACACCCGTTTTTTCGCAGGAGATATGAAAGATGTAATTTCAGAGTCATTTATAGAACAAAACGGTAAACCAGATGTGATTATTCTTGATCCACCTAGAGCTGGAGTTCATCCGGATGTAGTTGATGTAATAGTTAAAGTAAGACCTTCTAAAATAGTGTATGTAAGCTGTAACCCTGCTACTCAGGCTAGAGATATTTCAATAATGAAGGATCTTTATCAAATTACTAAAGTTCAGCCTGTGGATATGTTCCCACACACTCATCATTTAGAAAATGTCGTTTTACTTGAGTTGAAAAATGGATAAAAAAGAGATTGTTTCGCTGTTCTATAATAATACAGATGCTGACAGAGCGAGAGAAATGTCTGCATATATGAGAAATCATTTCCCTTTTTTAGGTATTGGATCACAAAAAAGAGCAGATTTATCCAGAATATTTTTATCAAAAATTGATAAAAAGGAGGAAATTGACTGGGAGTTTGTGTGTTACTGTTTTAATCTTCCTGAGAGAGAGTTCACTTACTTAGCGATTAGTTATCTGGATAAACTGAAAAAGAATATATTACCGGAAGATCTTTCTAAGTTTGAACAAATAGCTTTAATCCGTCCATGGTGGGATAGTATTGACTCTTTGTCTCCGCTGATTGGATTTGTTTATCTTAAATATCCGATTTATTCTGAAAAATTTATCAATAAATGGATGAACTCTGATATATTTTGGCTTATAAGAATATCAATTATATTTCAACTTAAATACAAGAATAATACCAATATAGAATTATTATCTAAATCAATACTTAATAATAAAAACAGTAATGAGTTTTTTATTAATAAAGCCATCGGCTGGGCACTGCGAGAATATTCAAAAACCAATCCCTCATGGGTTTTAGAATTTGTTAAGAGTAATAAATTAAGTAACTTAAGTGAGAGAGAGGCTTTAAGAATTATTAATAGATAGTTTTATGGATTACAATAATAACTTAAAAAAGGGTGATACAATTTGTGCTATTGCTACCTCTGGCGGTAGCACAGCTATATCAGTAATCAGGGTAAGCGGAGATTTAGCGATAGATATTTCGAATAATATTTTCAGACCTATCTCCGGCCCATCTTTAACTAACAGTGAGCCCAGAAAAATGAGATTTGGGAAAATTGTAAAGGGAGAAGAATTAATTGATGAGGTTCTTATTGTTTTCTTTTCTTCTCCAAATTCATACACAGGAGAAAATCTGGTGGAAATTTATTGCCACGGATCTCCATATATTAGAAAAGAGATAATGATGTTGCTCTTTTCATATGGTGCACGACAAGCTGATCCCGGAGAATTTTCTTTAAGAGCATTTCTTAATGGTAAGATGGATCTCTCACAAGCAGAGGCTGTTGCAGACCTAATCTCATCTGAAACTTCAGCTGCTCACAAAGTTGCAATAAATCAAATGAAAGGTGGGTTTTCAAAAGAACTATCTCAAATGAGGTCCTCTTTATTGAATTTAGTATCGCTTATGGAGCTTGAACTTGATTTTAGCGAAGAAGATGTTGAATTTGCAGACAGAAATCATTTAAATAATCTTTTAAAAGATGTTAAGAATCACCTCGAAAAACTTATCGACTCTTTTTCTTTAGGTAATGTAATTAAAAATGGTGTACCTGTTGCAATTGTTGGTGCCACAAATACAGGAAAAAGTACACTTTTAAACTCACTCCTTGGTGAGGATAGAGCCATAGTTTCAGATATACATGGAACAACAAGAGATTTCATTGAAGATCTTGTTAACATAGGTGGTACATCTTTCAGGTTTATTGATACAGCAGGAATAAGAAATACTGAAGAAAAAATTGAAATACTTGGCATAGAAAGAACTTTTGAGAAGATAAAAAGAGCTGCTTTAGTTGTATTGCTTCTTGATTCAGAGAGACCTGACGGGTTTCATGATAGTTTACTTAAAATAAAAGAATCCTTAGATTCTCTGTCACAACCACTAATAATTGCTATTAATAAGACTGACTCTTTACAAAATGAAGAGGCCTCTAAACATATAATTAATAATGTAATTGAAATCTCAAAAAAAATTGGGTTATTACCTGTATCGGTGTTGCCTCTCTCTGCAAAGAATAAAACAGGAATTGACAAACTTAAAGAGGTTATCTCCTCTGCCGGCGAAATTAAAAATATGCCATCAGATTCACTTTTAGTAACAAATATTCGCCACCATCAGGCGTTAATTTTAGCGCTTGATGCTTTAGTAAGAGTTGAAGAGGGCATACTGATGAATATATCGACTGACCTCTTAACACAAGACATAAGAGAGTCTCTTTTCCATTTGGGTGAGATTGTTGGTGAGATTAATTCGGAAGAGATTTTAGGCAATATTTTCAGTAAATTTTGTATCGGGAAATAATTGATAACTTTAACAGACTCTTTAAAATCATTATTATGGAAATAATTGTGTTTATATTATCCGGAATACTTCTTGGCGGTTTAATCGGCTGGTTTCTCGGAAATAATAATATTTCAAATAAATGCAATAAACTTGAACAGGAGTTAGCTTCATCAGTTACTGAAAACAGAGTCCGGCTTGAAGCTGCTGATAAAATAATTACCGATAAAATTAATGATTTAGCCCTTTTAAAAGAGGAAATTAACCAAGTAAAAGAGAAGCTATACTTAACAAATGAGAGACTTGCCGCATCCCAGGCAGTAAATAGTGCTTTAAACGACAAGCTCAAGAACCAAAAAACTGAAATGGATGAGATGTCAAAAAAGTTCAATCTCGAGTTTGAAAATATTGCAAATAAAATTTTTGAAACAAAGAGCGAGAAATTCACAGAGTTAAATAAGACAAATCTCAAAGCGATACTTGACCCCTTAGGAAAAAACATAGATGAGTTTAAGTCAAAGGTAACCGAAGTGTACGATAAGGAATCTAAAGAGAGATTCTCTCTTGGTGAAAAAGTCAAAGAGCTCGCTCTATTAAATCAGACAATCAGTGAAGAGGCTAAAAACCTTACTAAAGCATTAAAGGGTGAAGCTAAGACACAAGGAAGATGGGGCGAAATGATTCTTGAGAAAATTCTTGAGATGTCCGGTTTAAGAAAAGATGAAGAGTACACTATTGAAGAGCAACTTACCGATGATTCCGGTAAGCCATTAAGATCAGAATCATTAGACTCAAAAATGAGACCAGATGCAATAGTTAAATATCCTGACAACAGAAATGTAATTATTGACTCAAAAGTTTCGTTAAATGCATTCATAAGGCATATTGAAGCATCGGATCCACTTGTTCAGCAAAAGGAGTTGGATGACCACATAAATGCCGTTAAAAATCATATAATTGCATTAAGCAATAAAGGATATGATGATTATAAAAAATCTCTTGATTTTGTAATGATGTTTATTCCCAGCGAGCCTGCTTATATTGCTGCAATAAAAGGAGACCCGGATTTGTGGAGTTTTGCATATGAAAGAAGAATCCTGATAATGAGTCCTACTAATCTTATAACTTCATTGAAACTCATCGTTGATCTTTGGAAAAGAGAGTATCAAAACAGGAATGCGATTGCTATTGCTGAAAGAGGGGCAAAGTTATACGATAAATTTGTTGGTTTTGTAGACAATCTCAAGGATATGGGAGTATATCTTGAAAAAGCTGTTGAAAAATACGATGAATCATATAAACAATTAACAACAGGTAAAGATAATTTGGTCCTTCAGACTGAGAAGCTGAAGAAACTGGGTCTTAAAACAAAAAAAGAGATTAAATTTGATATTGAAGAGTATGATTCAGACGAATCAGATTAGTTCTAAAAGGGATAGCCAACACCAAACTGCAAACTATATGTATCTTTTTTAAACCAATTAAATGGTTTAATCCAGTTTTGCTTAATAGGATCGTAAGCAACCATCCCTAAATCAAGACGAAGAATTACAAAATCTAAATTCAATCTTGCTCCGAATCCCCAGTTAAATGCGATGCTTTTATAAAAGTTATTGATTCTGAACAAACCCTCTTCCCTGCCCTGTTCTGCTTTGATTGTCCATATATTACCCAAGTCCGTAAAAAGAGCACCCTCTACCTTCCAAAACATTAGAAAACGAAATTCAGCGTTAAATTCAAGTTTAATATCTCCTGTTTGATTTGGAATTGAAAAAGTTGTATCAACAACAGAAGATCCAGGACCTACCGATCTTGCCTGCCAGCCCCTTAAACTATTGGCACCTCCGGCATAAAAGAGTTTTTCAAAAGGTAAGGATTTTGAGTTACCATATGCCACTCCTAAACCACCATTTAATCTTGCTGAAAAAGCGTTTTTATCATCAATTTTCCAGGTTTTGGAAATAGTTAAATCAGTTCTAAAATACTGAGAATATGGAGTATTCCAAATTTTTCTGGCACCAGTTGTGTCAACAGGCAATTTATTGTTAAATAGACTAAGAAGATTTCCTGATATATCGTTGATCCATCTGATATAAAAGAAAGATTGTTTAGGATATGGAGAGGGATCTGTTGTGTAGTACAATGTAGCTCCTGCACCCATATCAAAGTGATTCATATATGAATTTCTTAAAAAGGGGTCAGTCAGATTGTTATAAAATTGTTCGGAAACATTATTAAGTTTAACAATATTCAATTGAACCGGATTGACTCTATAATACATTTTTCCATTATTCCAGTTGTATCCGTAATTAATTGAAATCAAATTCCTTGTAAATTCAGGTCTGTTTTGATAATTGTAACTTAGGTTTATTTCAGTTCTGGGAACTGAATATTTAAATATTTTATCTGGAAGTAACAAAAAATTTGGAGTTGAAATACCTGCTGAAACACCTAATTCTGTTGATTTTATTGGATCATTGAATTTAAACTGAAAATTTCCCATAAATCCTAAATTGAGCCACTCTCCACCCCTGAAAATATTTTTATGATAATATGAAATGGCGGGAGATATACCTAAAAGACCATTCGAGTTACTTGATGCCTCTATGTTTATCTTATAACCTTGCATTTTTGAAGGAGTAAGCCTGATTGTGCTGATTACTCCAAGATTTCCCAGGGAATCTCTCTCTTTTTCAGCTAGTTCGTCAAATTGAATGTTTACACCCGAAAATAGTCTTAATGCAACCAACCTGTCATAGGTGCTATTAACTTTATGCTCATTATAAAGGTCTCCGGGCCTTATTTGGTTCATCTTATATAGGACAGAAGGCTTAATTATTGATTCTTTAGGCGTTATTGTTTCTACTCCATTAATTATTACTGTGTCACTAATGCTTGACATAACCGATGATATCTCTGTTGGATCGTAAGAGGGGTAGATTCTAACTTTTCTGATTGAATACTTATTATGCTTTCTGGAATCTTCAGGTTTTTCGTTTCTTGTATAATTCAAAACTTTTATTGTTAACCTTGCAGAATCTGAATGAATCAGAGTGTCTGCAATATAAGAGAAATAACTTTTTGTAAAATTATAGTATCCTAAATCTCTGAGTTGTAGGGTAACTCTCTCACTTTCTGCTTCCAGGTTTTTTTCGGAGAGATAATTCCCTTTCTTAACCAGAGAGTTAATTGAGTCTGATAAAATAAATAATCTCAGAGAGTCATCAGTTATATCGTAAGATATACTTGATATAGAATATCTTTTTCCTGGATATACATAATATGTAACATCAGCTAGTTTGCTTTTGAATCTTACCGAATCATTCACTGTGCTATTATAGTAACCGAGTGATTCAAGATGACTTATAATATTATCATTGCTTTTATCAACCAAAGTACTGTCATACAAGACTGGAGCTTGACCAAGTCTGGTTACAAATCTATCCCAGCCATTACCAGTCCCGTTACTCCAGTTATATATGCTTAAGAAAGGGTTCCATCCAAACAGAAATTCACTATTAGGCTTTTGTCTTATATATGGCACTAATTCTGATTCTTTAACCCTTGAATTTACTGGAATAATAATTGAATTTTTCTTTAACCGATATTCTCCTTCAGGAACTACTTTTACAGTGCTGCACGATGATAATGAGATAATTATCATAAATGTAAAGAAAACTCTAAAAAAACAGCACTTCATTCTGGAAATCAATTTTATGCAAAATTAACTTAATTTATATTTTTTTCGATAGAGAAAATATAAAAAAGAAATATATTTGCAGCATGTAAATCCAAATTACTTACATTAGGTATATTTTACCAATCTAACTTAGTTACATTATAAGAATGAAGAACAAATACATTGATTTGATTGAGCAGTCATTTGAGTTTCCTCAAGACGAATTTAGAGTAGAAGATGGAGAACTCTACTTCCACAATATTCCCGTGATGGATTTAATTGAGCAATATGGGACACCATTAAAAATCACATATCTTCCTAAGATATCATCGCAGATACAAAGAGCTAAAAGAATGTTTAATGTAGCTATGGCAAAGGTGGATTATAAGGGTGATTATAACTATTGCTATTGTACCAAAAGCTCTCATTTCTCATTTGTTATGGAGGAGGCGCTCAAAAACGATATCCATATAGAGACATCTTCAGCATTTGACTTGAATCTCATTGAAGCTCTGCAAGAGCAGAATATCGTTAGTAAAGACCATTATATTATTTGCAACGGATATAAAAAGGATATTTACATCGAGAACATTGCCGGGTTTATTACTAACGGGTGGAAAAACACAATTCCGGTACTTGATAATATGAACGAATTTGACCAACTTGATGCTGCCATAGAGAGTAATATTAAGATAGGCATAAGAATAGCTGCAGAAGAGGAACCTAAATTTGAATTTTACACATCCAGGTTAGGTATAAGGTACAGTGACATAATACCTTTTTACGAAAGTAAAATCAAAAAGAACAAGAAATTCTCGCTAAAAATGCTTCATTTCTTTATAAACACAGGGATCCGAGATAATGCATATTACTGGAATGAATTAAGCAAGTGTGTTTCTGTATACTGTGATTTAAAGGCTATCTGTCCTGAGCTTGATTCCCTTAATATTGGTGGTGGTTTTCCGATAAAGAATTCTCTTGCGCAGGATTATGACTATGAGTATATGGCTGAGGAAATTATTGCTCAAATAAAGAGTATTTGTCAACAAAGGAATATTCAGGAGCCCAATATTTTTACAGAATTCGGGAGCTTTACCGTTGGTGAAAGCGGGGCAACAATATATCAGGTAATGGGTCAAAAGCAACAAAACGACAGAGAGAGGTGGTATATGGTAGATAGCTCTTTTATGACCACTTTACCTGATACATGGGGTTTAAAACAGAGGTTTATTCTGTTGCCAATCAACAAGTGGAACGACGAGTATCAGAGAGTATTTCTTGGGGGGCTAACATGTGATAGTCAGGACTATTATAATGCAGAGGCCCATGCCAATGCAATCTTTCTTCCTGTAATTAACGGAGAAGGTCCGCTTTATATCGGCTTCTTCCATACAGGAGCATACCAGGAGTCTATTGCAGGTTTTGGAGGGATTCAACATTGTTTACAACCTGCCCCAAAACATATAATTATTGACCTTGATGAAAATGGCGAGTATTTTACAAAACTTTTCAGCAAAGAGCAGACATATAAATCAATGTTGAAAATTTTAGGCTATTGATGATTTCAAAACAGGAGCTTAAGTTTGTAAGATCTCTCTCTCAGAAGAAATTCAGAGATGAAAACTCAATGTTTATTATTGAGGGCGAGAAGATGCTGATTGAAGCAGAGAAGTCCGGGGCAGCTATTCTTAAAGTTTATTACAGAGACCAAATTGGAGTTGATAATATGGCCAAAATATCTCAGCTATCTTCTCCCCCGCCTCTTCTGGCTGTTGTAAAAATGGATGATTCTTTTTCAGAAGTACCTCCAAATCCCGAGAAACTGCAACTTGCCATTGATAATATTAAGGATCCCGGAAACCTGGGCACAATAATCAGAATAGCTGACTGGTTTGGAATTGATGATATTTATCTCTCGTCAGAATCTGTTGAAGTATATAATCCAAAATGTGTTCAATCAACCATGGGTGCATTATTCAGAGTAAGGGTACATTATGTAAATCTTTCCAAGCTTATAGAAAATTGTTTCAAGTCAATGCCGGTGTATGGAACATTTCTGGGATCACCATCAATTTACGATTTAAATCTTGAACCCCGAGGAATTATTGTGATGGGAAGTGAATCTGATGGTATATCAAGAGAAGTAGCGCGATTTATTGAACAAAAAATCACAATACCTCCTTTTCCATCAGATTCTCAAAGAAGTGAATCTCTAAATGTTGCAGTTGCAACAGCTGTAGTATGCTCTGAGTTCAGACGGTTATCGCTTTTTGGCGCAAAGCCTCAAACATTATAACAGAAGCAGCAACTGATATGTTAAGTGAGCCTATTTTACCTGACTGAGGTATTTTGGCCTTATGTTCTGATATTGCAAGAAGAGAATCAGATATCCCTCTCTCTTCTGATCCCATAATTACAGCAGTTGGCTGTTTAAAATTAATCTCGTAAATACTCTCGTCTCCTCTTTCTGTAGCGGCAACAATCTGGAAACCACTCTCCATCAAAAAATAAACTGCAGCTCTTAAATTTGGGACTTTTGCTGCAGGAACTCTTAACAGGGCACCTGCTGATGTTTTTATTGCCTCTGCGTTAACTGCTGCTCCTCCCTTGGCGGGAAGTATTATTCCCTTTGCTCCTGCGCATTCAGCACTTCTGGCTGTTGCTCCAAAATTTCTCACATCGCTTACACCATCCAGTAATAGTATAATTGGCGCAGAATCGGAAGAGAGAGCATCTTCTACCATCTTCTCCAAAGAGGTGTACTCTACCTGGGATATCATTGCAACAACTCCCTGATGTCTTCCCTTTGTAAATCTGTTTAGCCTTTCATCTGGAACAAACTGGACATTTACACCTGCCTCTTGGAGTAATTTTAAGAGGCGATGAAATTGAGGACCCTCCAGCCCTTGACGAAACATTACTTTTTCAATTCTCTTTCCAGCTTCCAAAGCCTCCAAAACAGGATGCATTCCAAAGAGATACTCGTTTTTATTTTCCATTATAAATTATTAATTATGAAGTTTCTCCCAATCTTCCATTAATTTAGAGAGTTTCTCCTTTAAAACATCATATTTATTGATTAGTTCAGCAAGTTTATTTTTATCAGGCAATTCTGCTAATTCAATTTCAACCAGCTTTATCTCCTTCTCTGTATCTTCAATTACTGACTCGCAGCGTTCAATCAATTGCTTTTTTCTTCGGGAATCTTTGTCTTCCTCTTTTCTCTGTTTACTCTCTCCAATTTTAATATGGCTCGGTTTTGAAGCCGATTGAACAGGCTTATCTATATTACTTTGTTCTTTTTTCAAAGAGTCAAGATAGTCAGATACAGTACCTATATGTTCTCGTATTCTTCCCTCCTTAAATTCTAAAACTTTAGTAACAAGCCCATCCAGAAAATCTCTGTCGTGAGAAACGACAACTAAAGTTCCGTTATATTTTGAGAGAGATTGTTTTAATATATCTTTTGATCTAATATCCATGTGATTTGTTGGCTCGTCCAATGCAAGGAGATTATATGGATTTAAAATTAATTTAGCCATAGCCAGTCTTGACTTTTCTCCACCACTGAGCACAGAAACCCTCTTATTTACATCATCTCCTCTAAAAAGGAACGCACCCAAGATATCCCTCAATTTAGTCCGGATATCTCCAACAGCAATTTTATCAAGTGTTTCATAAACAGTATCATTCAAATCCAAGAGCTCCTCTTGATTCTGTGCATAATAACCTAAGTTAACATTATGTCCAAGTTCAATATTTCCACTTGTGGGATCAATGTCCTTACACAATAATTTCATAAAGGTTGTTTTTCCTTCTCCATTTCTTCCCACTAATGCTATTTTCTCTCCTCTCTCAATTACAATATCTGCATTCGAAAAAACAATCTTATCTCCATAAGATTTTGTTAAATTTTTAGTCTTTACAACAACATTTCCTGATCTTGGAGCCGGTGGAAATTTTACAATAATTGATGAAGTATCTTCTTCATCTACCTCTATTCTCTCAATTTTATCCAACTGTTTTATTCTGGATTGTACTTGATTTGATTTAGTCGCCTTATATCTGAATCGTTCAATAAACTCCTCACTCTTTTCAATCATTCTCTGCTGATTTTCGTAAGCAGCAAACTGTTGCTCCATCCTCTCTTTTCTCAACCCAAGATATTTTGTGTATGGGACTTTATAATCATGAATTTTCCCAAGCATCAGTTCAACAGTTCTATTCGTTACTCTGTCTAAAAACCTTCTGTCGTGAGAGACTAATATTAAGGCCCCCTGATAAGATATCAGGTACTCTTCCAGCCATTGGATAGACTCAATATCTAGGTGGTTGGTAGGTTCGTCCAAAAGAAGAGTAGAAGGGGATGATAATAGGATTTTTGCTAATTCAATCCTCATATTCCATCCCTGACTAAAAGTAGAGGTTGGTCTGTTAAGCTCATCTGATCTGAAACCAAGTCCAGAAAGTGTTTTTTCAGCATCACCTCTTGGATTTCCTGTCTCGACAATTGATAATTTATCATGAAAATCATTTAGGCTGACTATTAGTTTATGATATGTATCACTCTCATAGTCTTCTCTTTCTGCTAATTGTAATGAAATGCACTCTATTTCTGCTTTAATTTTATCAATGTACGAAAAAGCCATCATTGCTTCATCAATGACACTTTTATCTCTATTATGCTCCATCTCCTGAGGAAGATAGCCAATCTTCTCTGTAGAAGGAATCATTACTCTCCCGGACGATGGTTTGTTAATACCTGCTAAAATTTTTAAAATTGTTGATTTGCCTGATCCATTTTTTCCAACCAGTCCGATTTTATCCTTGTCTCCTACGTGAAAATTAACATCACTAAATAGGTCATATCCACCAAAGGATACATTAAGATCATTAATTGATATCACGGCAAATCAGTATGCTGAATTCATATAAAAGATATAGAGGAGCGGCAACAACCATAAGTGTAAACGCATCTCCGCTAGGGGTTATAACTGCAGCTGCAATCAACAAAATTGTGAAGGCATGCTTTCTGTATTTTTTTAGCATTCCTTTATTAATTATACCAATTTTTGATAAAATTAAAGCAAGTGCAGGCATTTCAAATACTATCCCCATAATGAGTATCAATCTTGTAAACATTGAGATATATGACTGGAGAGAAATTTGATTGGGAACTGATTCACTAACTTGATATGTACCAAGAAACCTGAGTGTCAGAGGAAAAACAAACAGATATCCTACAATAACCCCCGCAATAAATAGAAAGGCTCCAAATAAAAATGCTTTTTTCGTAGCTTTCTGCTCATTTATATATAATCCTGGCTTGATAAATGACCAGAATTGATACAGAATATAGGGTACAGCAAGAATAAAGGCAATTGTTAACGATACAGATATATGTATAAAAAATTGAGCGGATAAATCAATGTTGATTAACTCTAAATTGAAATCTCCCGGAAAAGTTCCTTTTAGCCATTTGTAGAGAATAAAACCATCTTTTGTTGGGGCAAAGATTATATCTCCAAATAGGATTTCCTTACAAAGAAAAACTGGCACAGCAATGATAAATATTGCTATGACAGATCTGAACAGAACTTTCCTCAGTTCATCCAGGTGATCCCAAAAGGTCATCTCAATACTCACTTCTTCTCTTTATCTTTATCATTATCAGAAGAGTTAATCTCATCTTCTACTCCTTTAACACCATCTTTAAAGCTTTTCACACCCTTACCAATTCCTTTCATCAGTTCCGGGATTTTTTTACCACCAAAAAGTAAGACAACGATAAGAGCAATGATAATAATCTCGGTAGCTCCTATGGAACCCAGAAAAAGTAAACGATTCATAAAATAAAATTTAATTATTCTTAAAATATGGGCTAAATACACTAAGGACAAAATCAGGAGCACGCGTTGGTCTCCTGTTGCCTGAATGTATAAAACCCAAAGTTACACTTCCGGAGGCAACTTTTTCTCCTTTTTCGTTAAATATATCAGAATCTATAGTAAACTTAACTTTAGGGAGTTCTTTTATTTTGCTTATAATTTTAATCTCATCTCCCATTTTTAAAGGAATCTTATAATCACATTCAATGTGAATTACTGGCATCATAATTCCAGAACTTTCAATCTTTTCAATTGGCAATCCCAAATCTTTCAGTGCTTTACTTCTTGCAGTTTCAAAATATCTAATGTAATTAGAGTGATGTACAATGCCCATCATATCTGTTTCATAATATCTTACCTCAAATGTAATTTCGGAAATAAACATAATTACTTGATTTTAATGGACCCTTTACCTTGTTTATGATAAATCAATTTAATCTCATCGACTATTATAAAACTACCATCGGCACCGGTAAATAACTCGCCATCTTTACTAGCAGTGAAACCGACAGCTATATAATTTGGTTTTTTTAAATAATTATAATTTGTTATATTGATTTGACCTAAAGTCCACTCATTTTTATTTTGATCAAGAAGAATTTCTCCGGAGGCGTTAAGTTGGCTCCTGTTATCGTTCCAAAGTTCAATAAATGCCCTTCCTCTGTCTGTTCCTGGCAAATCCTCTACAGGATTAAATGCCGGAATTATTGTAGAAGAAATCTTCGGAGTAGTTCTTTGCAATTTCTCTCCTCTATGATATTTGTACATAAAATTCATCTGCAAGGGTATCTCTTCAAATAAAAATGGAATGCCAAACAATGTCATGCTTGATGGATTGTAAACATCAGAAGCGAGTGTACTGTATCTGAATCTACCCAGAAAAAGATTACCTGATGCAAGTGATGTTACCTTGATTATATCTGCAAAGTTAATCGAAGAAAGAGTTGTGGTAACTTTTGCTGCATATTGTGAATTGAATCCCTCAGTTTTGAATACCCCTGTTAATGATGGATTGTTTGAGCTGTTCCAGCCAGATCCGTCACTTGGAAATATTGTGTTTATTGTGGTGTACTGAGGATGTACCCTCCATATCTCCATATCAGAATTTGGAATTTGAGGCGCAATAACAAGTCTGATTTGCCACTCTTTAACATCTCCGTTCTGAGCAATTACATTTAACTTGACAGGAGTACCAGAATACAATGAAAGCACACCTCCAACAGTAAAATCTTCAATTATAGCATTCTCTGAAATTTTAATCTTGGCTGATAATTTTAAAGGCTCATTTGGTATAAACTTATCAGCTAATATGACAATTTCAGAATTCTCCGGCTCAATGTATGCTTCAGAAATATTATATCCATAAGAGGTATTTCCTAATTCAAAATCAATTATATCTGCTTTATTGGATTTTGGTGAAAAATTATTAACTAACTCTATTCTCCAAAACTCGGATAATCCTAGATATTCTATCGAGTAAACTTTAAAATCCTCTATAGATGCGAAAGTAATAGTAGAAGGGATACTGGAAGAAATGTTATTTGCCGAAGATACCGTAATCCCATTAATGGTAAGAGGGAAAGATCCGTTAGAGATAACCGGAATAGAAATTATCTTATTAGAATTATCAATATAAGCACCCTCTAAAGTTACTAAGTTGTCACTACTGGTATAGTTATTCCATGCAAAACTGTTTAAAATATTCTTATAAGACTTTGGTTTTAAACAAATCCTCCAGTCTGTATAAATTCCATTAATTATATCAATAATATTAAACGAAAATGTTGAAGTATCAGTAGGAAATTTAAATATTTTGCTGGGTGGAGTCCCCAAAAGGGACAATTGATTTTTTAACTGAAAGTCAATTTTTACATCTGCGGGAAATGATCGTTTTATATCATTATAAAATATAGTAATTTCATTAGTAGCAGATGATTTATGAACTGAATCAATTTGAAAATTTTCATTTAGAGATTGAGCATTCAAAGATATAAAAGGAGAATTAAGCTTTTCGTATACAGTTAACAGCTCCTCTTTGTTTGCTTTGTAGTCCGGGACGGCATTTTTTATTATGATTCTCCACTCTTCTTCTCGTCCGCTCTCACTTATTAATTTTAATTTTTTTGTTTCCTCGGGTAACATAAATGTTATTGATTCACCTGTACTCCAACCCGTAATTTTGGCTCCTTTTGAGATTTTAATTAAAGGCTTGATTGTTAACGGGAACTGTGAGCTTGTCAAAAACAATGTCACTGTGGAGTTCGTTGGATTTGGATACCCCTCTTCTGAAATTTCCGTTCCGACAGGGCCGGCAATTTCACCTGTATAGAAACTTATAATCTCAGATATCTCGTTTGATGGTAACACATCCAGTTTAATATCATAGCTTTTAGTTAGTCCACTTTCAGAAACAACATAAACTGATTTAACCGAAGAATACTCTTGAAATTCAATGTATCCATCATTGTCAATTCCTAAAATTTTTATACCATTATGACTTGTTTTAAAATCAAGCTTAACTTTTATGGGAAAGTAATATTTACCTAGTTTTACGGGAATAGTGATTAACCCTTCTGTTAGAGCAGGTTTATCCAGAATGACGTGAGCCGGTAGTACATCTTCAATTATAACCTCTTCTATTTGATTTGAATCACTAAGATTTGAGACTTTATCACAAGAGAAGAGGAGTACAGATAATATAACCATCTGCAATACTCTATTATATATGACAATGTTATGAAACATCAGGATTTAATAAGTTCTTCCCTTGAGGATAACAATTTTTCAATTTTTGTTATTGCATCTTTTTGCTTCTTGTATTCCAATTCTACTACATCTTTAGGAGCACTCTCTACAAATTTTTGATTTTCAAGTTTTTTATTCACACCATTGAGAAATGAGTTTAATCTCTTTAACTCCTCCTCAATTTTGGCTATCTCCTCCTCTTTATTTACATAATTATCAAGAGGTATAAAAAATTCAATTGTTCCAATCATAAAAGAGGCTCCTGCACCGTTTACTTCTTTCTGAGAGATTGGAAGAATTTCTTTAATGTTAGCCATTTTATTAATAAAGGAGAACAATTCAGCAGGAACTGCTTCTTTATTAGCAAATAACATAAGAGCCTCTTTTGGAGATATGTTTTTTGATTGTCTTATACTTCTGATGTTAACAATTGTCTCTTTACAGATTTCAGCGCTGTTAATATAATGTGGTTCATAATATGAGGGAGAAGGCATTTTGGAAATCATTATGCTCTTTTCAGAACTTTTGATGTCAAGATTTTGCCATAATTCTTCTGTAATAAATGGCATAAACGGGTGAAGAAGTCTTAATAATTTTTCGAAAAACTCTATTGTTGACCTATATGTTTTTGTATCAATCTCTTCATCTCTGCCAGGTTTAATTATTTCTAAATACCATGAGCAGAAATCGTCCCAGAAGAGTTTGTATAATGTCATAAGTGCATCAGATATCCTAAACTTGCTAAAATGATCATCTACTTTTTCAATTGTGCTGGACAGAAGAAAATCAAACCATTTAACAGCAGCCCCGGATCTTTCACTTTGATTGATATCATTATTATACTTCCATCCTGAGACAAGTCTGTATGCATTCCAGATCTTATTTGAAAAATTCCGCCCCTGTTCAACTTGACTTTCATCAAACAATACATCATTTCCTGCATTGCTGCATAAAAGCATCCCAACCCTTACACCATCTGCACCGTATATTTTCATCAACTCTATAGGGTCAGGAGAATTGCCTAAAGATTTTGACATTTTTCTACCCAGTTTATCTCGTACAATACCAGTAAGATAAACATTTCTGAAAGGCATTTCTCCACAAAACTCGTCACCTGCCATTATCATTCGGGCAACCCAGAAGAATAAAATTTCAGGAGCAGTAATCAGGTCATTTGTTGGGTAGTAATAAGCAAGATCTTTGTTTGGCTCTTTATCGGGAAACCCGGGCTTTGAAGGATCAAAAACGGAAATTGGCCATAACCAAGAAGAGAACCAGGTATCAAGCACATCAGGATCCTGACTAAGCATATTTGGTTCAATTGATTTATCAATTTTTCTTGCTTCTGTTAATGCTTCGTTTTCATCACAAGCCACTACAAAGCTGCCATCAGGTAAATACCAGGCAGGAATCCTCTGACCCCACCAGAGCTGTCTTGAAATACACCAATCTTTTACATTCTCCATCCAATGGCGGTATGTATTCCTGAACTTTTCAGGGATAAGTTTGATTTTATCCTCTTCTACATATTTTAGTGCTTTAGAAGCGGAATCTTCCATTCTCATAAACCACTGAAGTGACAATTTAGGTTCAATAACGGCGTTAGTCCTTTCAGAATATCCAATTTGTGATATGTAATCCTCCTCTTTCTCCAGAAATCCCTTTTCTAAAAGCATTTTAACAATTTGTTTCCGGGCTTCAAATCTTTCGGTCCCTACTAAAATGATTGCGTCTTCGTTTAATTTTCCCCATTTGTCAATAATATCGGTAACTGGTAATTTGTGTCTGAGTCCAATCTCATAGTCATTAATATCATGAGCCGGAGTTACTTTAAGACATCCTGTCCCAAAATCCATTGTAACATATTCGTCCTCAATAATTGGGATCTCTTTGTTAATTAATGGGATAAATACTTTCTTGCCATTAATATGTTTGTATCTTTCGTCTTGAGGATGTATACAGACTGCTGAATCTGCCATAATTGTTTCAGGTCTGGTTGTTGCAACAACAATAAAGTTGTTTGATGGCAATCCGTTTTCAGATATAAAGTATTTTAAGTGATATAGTTTTGATTTTGTCTCTTTTCGTAAAACCTCTTCATCACTAACAGCTGTCTGCCCTTCAGGATCCCAGTTGACCATTCTGACGCCCCTGTATATTAACCCTTTATTATAGAAATGAACAAAAGTATTAATAACACTCTTACTCATCTCAGGATCCATTGTAAATTTTGTTCTATCCCAGTCGCAGGAAGCACCCAGCTTTTTTAACTGTTCAAGAATAATCCCTCCATGTTTTTCTTTCCACTCCCATGCATGTTCAAGAAATTCCTCTCTTGAGATGTCACTTTTTTCAATCCCTTCGGCCTTGAGCTTAGCAACCACTTTTGCCTCTGTTGCTATTGAGGCGTGATCAGTACCGGGTACCCAGCAGGCATTCTTCCCAAGCATTCTTGCTCTTCTGACAAGCACATCCTGAATAGTATTATTCAACATATGCCCCATATGAAGAACCCCTGTTACATTTGGCGGGGGAATTACAATAGAGTATGGCTCTCTTTGGTCAGGTTCCGAGTGAAACAATTTATTACTAAGCCAGTATGAGTACCACTTATCCTCTGTTCCGGCGGGATCGTATTTTGCAGGAATGTCCATATAATATTATAAGATTAAACGAACCGCAAATGTATGAATTTTTATCTTATATTTGCGTACCATTTATATAGATGAACTAATATGAATACTGTAAATGAGCTTAATATAGAACTGAGTGAAGATATAGCTCAGGGCTCTTATTCCAATTTAGCAATTATTACTCACTCTAGCAGTGAATTTATTATTGATTTCGTCAGAATGATGCCTGGTGTTCCAAAACCAAAAGTAAGCAGCAGGGTTATTATGACTGCCGAAAATTCTAAACGGTTATTAATGGCATTACGAGATAATGTAGAGAAGTTTGAAAACCAATTTGGAGAAATTGAGATTCACACTAATGAAGATGGGGCTATTCCAATGGCATTCGGCAATAATTCGGCCGAAGCCTGATAACACTAATAAACAAGTATGAATAAAGCATTTAAAATTGTTGTTCTGGCAAAACAAGTGCCAGATACGAGAAACGTTGGTAAAAATGCAATGAAAGAGGATGGAACCGTAAACAGAGCGGCTCTTCCTGCAATTTTTAACCCTGAGGATATGAATGCTCTTGAGCAAGCACTAAGGATTAAAGACAAATTCCCAAATAGTAAAGTATACTTACTTACTATGGGTCCTGGTCGTGCTGCAGATATTATCCGTGAGGGCCTTTTCAGAGGTGCTGACGGTGGAATTCTGCTAACAGACAGGAAGTTCGCCGGTGCTGATACATTGGCAACATCTTATGCTCTCTCAATGGCACTGAAAAAAATGCAACCTGATATTATTTTTGCCGGGAGGCAAGCTATAGATGGTGATACAGCCCAGGTGGGTCCTCAGGTTGCTCAAAAATTAGACATTCCTCAAATAACCTATTCTGAGGAGGTTCTGGAAATTAACGACTCCACTATTAAGGTTAAAAGGAGACTCGAAAGAGGTATTGAAATTGTTGAGTCAAATTTACCTGCTGTTATTACTGTTCATGCTACTGCTGCGGATTGCCGTCCCAGAAATGCAAAATCATTAATGAAATTCAAACATGCAAGAACAGCATCTGAGGAGCACGACAATGAACACAATTCATATTTACCCCTTTACACAATGGACTATTTAAAAATTGAGGAGTGGGGTGTCAACGAAATTGATGGTGATGAAAAAAACTATGGTTTATCAGGCTCCCCTACAAAGGTTAAGAAGATAGAAAACATTGTATTTCAAGCAAAAGAGGCAAAGAAATTATCTTCTTCACTGCCAGATATTGATTCACTTATGAAAGAGTTGATAGCCTCACATACTATTGGTTAATAATTAAATTGGTAATATGAACAATATATTAGTATATATAGAAACAGACAACGGAAAGGTATGTGATGTAAGTTTGGAACTTCTGACAAAAGGAAGATCTCTCTCATCTCAACTTGGATGTAAGCTAGAAGCTATGTTAATAGGCCATCAAGTTGAACCTTTGATACCTGAACTCGCAAGCTATGGAGCATCAAAAGTTTACCTGGCAGATGACAAAAGACTTAATAATTATCTAACACTGCCATATTCCGAAATAGCCATCTCTCTTATTAAAAAAGAGAACCCCCAAATTGCTCTTTTTGGAGCAACCAGTATTGGCAGAGATTTAGCACCAAGAGTTTCAAGTGCATTAAACAGTGGATTAACTGCAGATTGCACCTCTCTAGAAATTGGCTCTCACTATGATAACAAAGCCGGAAAAACGTATGATAATCTTCTTTATCAAATAAGACCTGCATTTGGAGGAAATATTATAGCAACGATCATTAATCCCGATCACAGACCACAAATGGCTACAGTAAGAGAGGGAGTAATGAAAAGCGAACCACTACCCCGCCCTGGTGAGTGTAAAACTCAAAAAGTTGATTTAGATAAAATTCTAAATGACTCCCAATTTGTTGTCAAAATAATTGAAAGACATATTGAAGAGAGAAAAATTGATATTAAATCTTCGTCAATAATCATTGCAGGTGGCTTTGGTGTAGGTTCAAAAGAAAACTTTGAGCTGCTTTTTGATCTTGCTAAGGTTTTGGGTGCAGAAGTTGGTGCATCAAGAGCCGCAGTTGACGCTGGTTTTGCAGACCATGCAAGACAAATCGGTCAGACAGGTGTTACGGTTAGACCTAAATTATATATAGCTATAGGGATTTCTGGTCAAATTCAACATACTGCAGGGATGGATCAGTCAGCAATGATAATTTCCATTAACACAGATCCATTGGCTCCTATTAACCAAATTGCAGACTATACTATTACTGGAGATTTTACCGAGGTTATTCCTAGAATGATAAAAGCATATAAAAACAATAGCAAATAGAGATGGCAAATTTTTATAAAGACAATAAAGATCTTAGATTCCAGTTCGATCATCCTCTTATGAAAAGGATTGTTGCTCTGAAAGAGCAGGATTTTAAGGATTCAGGACAATTTGATTATGCTCCCTGCACAGCAGATGACGCCATCGACTCATACGATAAAGTAATGGAGATCATGGGTGATATTTGCGGCAACATAATCGCACTAAATGCAGAAAATGTTGATAAATCGGGTCCGGTTCATCATGAAGGCAGAGTCTATTATGCATCAGGAACAAAACAAAATCAGGATGTTTTAACTCAGGCTGGAATGTATGGAATGGCACTTCCCAGGGAATTTGGGGGGCTCAATTTTTCAATGGTACCATATGTTATGTCGGCAGAGTTGGTTGCCAGAGCAGATGCTGGATTTGCAAATATTTGGGGATTGCAGGATTGTGCCGAGACCATTAATGAATATGCGTCAGAAGAGATAAAGAAAGAGTTTCTGCCAAGAATTAACTGTGGCGAAACATGCTCTATGGATTTAACAGAACCAGATGCCGGTTCAGACCTTCAGGCTGTTATGCTTAAGGCCTCCTTTAACGAAAGTGAAAACAGGTGGTATTTAAATGGAGTTAAGAGATTTATAACAAACGGAGACGCTGAAATAAAGCTAGTACTGGCCAGATCTGAAGAGGGCACCACAGATGGCAGAGGTCTATCATATTTTGTCTACGATAAAAAGTGGGGAGGCGTAACTGTCAGGAGAATTGAAAATAAGCTTGGAATTAAAGGAAGCCCTACTTGTGAACTTGTATTTAATAATGCTCCTGCAAAACTTGTTGGTGAGAGAAAATTGGGGCTTATTAAGTATGTAATGTCATTAATGAATGGTGCCAGACTTGGGGTGGGTGCTCAATCTGTTGGTATTTCAGAAGCAGCTTATAGAGAAGCATTAAAATATGCTCACGAAAGAGCACAGTTTGGCAAACCGATAATCCAATTTCCAGCTGTATATGAAATGCTGGCAATTATCAAGGCCAAACTGCAGGCATCAAGATCACTTTTGTATGAGACAACCAGATTTGTAGATGTTTATAAATCTTATGGATTTTTAGCTGAAGAGAGAAAATTATCTCCTGAAGAGAGGAATGAGTCAAAAAAATTCCAGAAACTGGCAGATATGTTTACTCCTATGCTTAAATTAATGTCTTCCGAATATTGTAATCAAAATGCATATGATTCTCTTCAAATACATGGCGGCTCTGGTTTTATGAAAGACTACCCTATTGAGAGAATATACAGAGATGCAAGGATAACAACAATATATGAAGGAACATCTCAGCTTCAGGTTGTTGCAGCCCAAAGGTATGTAACCAATGGTTCATATCTAGCTCAGATGAGAGAGTATGAACTTATTCCGGTAAAACCAGAATATGAACCATACAAAAAAGAGGTTATTGAGATGACAGAGCAGTACGCTAAAGCAGTTGAACTACTAAATGGAAAAGATTCTGAATATATTGATTTCCATGCCAGGAGATTAGTTGAAATGGCTTCGCATATTATAATGTCATATCTGCTTTTAATAGACACTCAGAGAGATGAGTCATACTCAGCTTCAATGGAGATCTTTATTGATAAAGCAAAATCTTGGAATAACGAAAGATTTAGCTATGTTAATGATTTTACAGACTATAAATTAGGCTCTTTTTTGTCTGTTAAAGGCGAGACTTCAATAGAGGCTTAAATTTCATTTTCATTTAAGTTAATGCCGGACAATATCTTGTCCGGCATTTTTTAACGGCACTCCTCTGACCCTAAGGATTTATCGATATTAGATTCCATATCAAATTCAATAGTTGAGTGTCCGATCAGAAATTTTTCAAAAATCCCTCTAATTTCATTTTTGATAATATATTGATCAACATTATCTTTTATAATGACATGGAGTGATGAAACATTCTTCTCTCCATCCATAGTCCAAATATGTAAATCAGCAATATCAACAATCCCCTCTATTCCCCTTAACTGTTTTTCAATTAGTGAAATATTAACATTTACCGGAGAGTGCTGAAGCATTATTGAAAGTGTCTCTCTTAGATTTCTGTATACATTGAAAAGAATCCAGATTGCAATTAATATTGAAAGTATCGGATCAATATAAAATATCTCAGTATATTTCATCACGATACTTCCAATTAACACCGCCACCCAACCAAGTACATCTTCCATCATGTGTAATGTCACAGCTCTTTCATTATGAGTACTCCCTTTTCTGAGTTTAAGCACGGCAATACCATTGACAATTATACCTAAAACTGACAGAATCATCATCCCATCCGCATTTGCCTCTTGTGGGTGAAATAATCTGATTAAACTCTCTTTAATCATATATAGAGAGCCAAATAAAAGTATTACAGAAATAAAGACTGAGCCTAAAAGCGAAAAGCGTCTATAACCATAAGTATACTTATCATCTCCACGCTTTTTTGATACTTTTTGTAAATATAAAGCAACTCCAAGGGAGAGTGAGTCTCCAAAATCGTGGATTGCATCAGAAAGAATTGCAACAGAATTTGTTATCAATCCCCCGACAAGTTCAATAACAGCAAATAAAAGATTAAGAATAAATGCAGTTATTATGTTTCTTTCTGAATTATTCTCATTGTTCATCTTATAATAGTAATTAAGTATGTTAAATAATTAACGGATTTTACTACAAATTGTTTTCAAAAATTCATATTAATGAAAATTTCTATCTTTGCATCAATATAATTATTCTATGGAACCTAATCTTACTCTAATAGTTTTTGCTTCAAATCTTCATGATAACAACTCAGTCTCAAAATCCAGAGAGGCTCTCTATAATGATTTTAAAAAGAGATACGCTCTAAAAATTGTCAGTGCTCAAGAGTACGAACCAATCAAAGGGCAGGAAGAGTTTGCTATTGCTTTTATTGCAACAGGAGGAACAGAACAAATTTTTTTAAACAATTGGCAAAAAATTTCACGGCCACTTGTTATTTTAAGCGATTCGTTTCACAACTCTCTGGCTGCATCATTGGAGATATCTAGCTGGCTTAATTTCAGGAATATAAAGCATAAGCATTTAAATTTTCCTATTAGCCCGTCTGAAATTTATATGAAAGAATTACATATTGAAATCTCATCTCTATATAATATCCACAGAGCTTTTAAAGAGATTTCAAATACAAAAATAGGCCTTATTGGGGATGCCTCTCCGTGGCTTATTGCTTCAGATGTTGATAAGTATTCACTATCTTCAAGACTAGGAGTTAAGTTTATTGACATACCTATCTCTTCTCTTGAAGAGAGATATCAGAATATTTCATCATACAATGGTAAGTACACCTTAAATTCAGATGAATCTTTGAAACTAATTGATGATCTTTCCAAACTGGCTACAGAAGACAGAACTCAAGAAGATATAGTTGATGCGGTTAAATTATACAATGTAATTAAACAAATAATTCAGGACAATGAAATTAACTCACTTTCAATAAAGTGTTTTGATATTATTGGTACATGTAAAACAACAGCATGTTTAGCTTTATCATTATTAAATGACAATGGGTTGGTTTCCGGTTGCGAAGGAGACATTCCAACATTATGGTCTATGATAATTGCCAGGTCGCTTCTAAATAAACCTGTGTTCATGGCTAATCCATCCTCAATTGATAAAAATGAAAACACTGTTGATTTTGCGCATTGTACATCACCGGTATCTTTTGCAAAAAGTTATACTCTTCCATCGCATTATGAATCTGGCATTGGGATTGGGGTTGCTGCTATTCTTTCAGAAGGTGAATACACCCTATTTAAGTTAGGCGGAGAGAGCCTTGATCAAATGTTCTGCGCAAGTGGAAAAATTATTGCCAATACTTCCGTAAAAGAGAGATGCAGAACCCAAGTTAAATTTTTGTTTGATACACAATCAGAACTGAACTCTTTCTTAACATCTCACCTTGGTAATCATGTGGTATTATTACCAGGAAACCACAAAAAGGATCTTCAAGCTTTTTTTGAATTATATTGAAATATATTTCTAAAATGAAAAAACAATATTTTTTAGTTTTAATATCTTATATATTTTTCTCTCCATTGTATCTCAACGGACAACAAATTATAGTGAGAGATCAAAGAGTTACTGATTGTTTGTCACTTGTAAAATCAGAGAATATTACCAAAACAATAGAAGATTTGGTATCTTTCTACACAAGACACAATCTAAGCACTCAAAATGAGCCCAAAACAGGTATTGGAGCAGCTTCACTGTACATTAAGATGAAACTTGATGATTTTGCAAAGAATTCTAATCATATGAGTGTGCAGAGTGTTATCTACCCTGCAGGTGGCAAAGGTTCCAGACTACATCGTGAAGTAAAACTGATGAATATTGTTGCCAATTTCAAAGGTGATAATCCTTCAGATAACAGAGAAATAATCCTATTGGCTCACTTTGACAGCAGATCTTATGATAACAACGATTCTCTGGCCTTTGCACCAGGAGCTAACGATAATGGTAGTGGAGTTGCAGCCCTGATGGAGATTGCCAGAATCTTATCTGTCAAACCACTTCCTATCTCTGTTAAGTTGGTTTTCCTATCCGGAGAGGAGCATGGATTACTTGGAGCTACCCATATGGCAAAAATGGCAAAAAAAGAATCTTGGAATATTGTTACCGTAATTAATAATGATATGATTGGTAACTCTCGATCAAGCGGAACAGAAATTTCAGGAAATACTCAATTAAGAGTTTTTTCGGAAAATATTCCCTACACAGAAAATGATCAAAAAAGAAGAATAAGAGAGTTTAATTCAGGAGAGAATGATAGTGAGTCTCGACAGATTGCACGATATATCAAAGAGGTTTCAGAAAGATATGTTGACAATCTATTCATCAAACTTATTTATAGAAATGACAGATTCGGAAGAGGTGGCGACCATACCCCTTTTAACAAAGAGGGTTTCCCTTCAGTAAGGTTGTGTGAATATTATGAAAATTATAACAGAACACACCAGATTCCGGAAACAAAAGATGGAATTGAGTATGGTGATTTGATAAAAGGAGTCGATATTGAATATGTAAGAAAAAATACGCAAGCAAATTTATCAACAATATTAAATCTTGCTTTTGCTCCGGATGTTCCAAAAAATGTAAAGATTGATATCTCCGGACTCTCATCATCTACATATCTTACCTGGGAGGCCCCAAAATCAGGAACTGCCCCTGAAGGGTATTATGTGTTGATTAGAGAGACTGATAAATCAATGTGGGAGAAAAAGATATTAATTACAGGGAATTCAGTTGAATTACCATTTAGTAAGGATAATCATCTCTTCTCTGTTCAAAGTGTGAGCAAAGAGGGAAACGAAAGTCTTCCTGTACTTGCGTTAGGTGGCTCAAGATAAGTATAATATGAAGATATCAATTTGGGGCACAGGCAATGCAGGGTTTAGAATTGCTATCGCATTAAAAGGAGCTGGATTTGAGATCCCATTTGTAGTTAACAGGTCTCTTCAATCTGCGAAACAACTATCTTCAATATTAAATAAGCCTGAATACAACCATTTCAATCTGCCCGACACACACCCTTCAGTTAATTATGATAAAATGGAGGGCAGCGATATAATAATTGTTGCAATATCTGATGATGCTTTGGAAACTGTTCTGCCAAATCTGTTAAATATTCAATCAGTTAAGTCAGGGTATTCAACTGTATGTCATATCAGTGGAGCTACATCTGTTGATGTTTTGAATCAATTTAAATCACATGGTGTATTTTATCCATTAATGTCTTTTAGTAAAAATAAACCAGTTGATATGAGTATTGTCCCTTTTTTACTAGAATCATCAGATTCTGCTGCTTTTGAAAAGTTGTCTACTCTCTGTAAAAAATTGGGGTCAGAGTACTCTGTAATTGACTCATCTGAAAGATTAAGGATGCATGTGTCGGCTGTCTTCGTCAGTAATTTTATTAATTATCTGGCCTCTTTATCTTATGACATTGCAACTCCTCACCATGTTTACTTATTGCCACTTGCGATAGAAACAATAAGGAAGGCGTTTCTTTACGGAAATCCCAAAATGGTACAGACTGGACCTGCTGCACGAGGCGACTTAAAAACGATCAGTAAGCATTTTGAAATTTTAAATGATACTAAGGAGCACTTAGCGGTTTATAAACTACTATCTAATTTTATACTTGAACAAAATAAACAGATTAATAATAATGGCTAATTTTAAGGCTAAATTACATAAAATCAAAGCATTTGCCTTTGATGTTGATGGCGTATTTACTGATGGTCAGGTTTTAGCGACAGAAACCGGTGATCTTCTTCGATCACACAATGCTAAAGATGGGTATGCAGTAAGAGTTGCTATTCTAAAAAAATTCCCCGTAGCAATTATAACTGGCGGTTCCTCAGAATCAATTGCACTTAGATTTATGCAAATTGGTGTGCCCAGGGAGGATATATATTTAAAGTCCATTTTTAAAATGCCCGATTTCGAACATTTCATAAATAAATACAAGTTATCGCCAGATGAGGTGCTTTATATGGGAGACGACATACCTGATATCGGAATTCTTAAAGCATGCGGGATTGCAGCCTGCCCTTCTGACGCTGTGAACGAAGTAAAAGATGTTTGCCATTATATTTCAATTCAAGGTGGTGGTAAAGGCTGTGCAAGAGATGTCATTGAGCAGACACTAAAGGTACATGGTTTGTGGGCTGACTCTCCTGAAGCATATTCAGGATGAGAAATTTAGTTCATATGATGACCGATCGCATCCTAATTGTTGCATCCGCATCTCCCAGAAGACATCAGCTGATTGCTGGTCTTGATATTCCTTACAATGTTGAGATATCTGGTCATACTGAAGAAGTTTATGATACTTCTGTTAATATTAATAGCGTCCCTCTCTATCTTGCTAAAATGAAATCATTATATTTTGGCAGAGAACTTAAAGAAGAAGAGATCCTTCTTACGGCAGACACTCTTGTTATTTGTGAAGGTGAAATACTGGGAAAGCCATCTAACAGAGAGGAGGCTACAAAAATGCTTATGAAACTTTCAGGTAAAGCTCATAATGTAATTACAGGAGTGTATTTAAGAAGCATTAAAGGAGAAAAAGGTTTTTCGGCTTCCACTGTCGTCTATTTTAAAACCCTATCTGAAGAGGAGATAGATTATTATGTGGAACACTATAAACCTTATGATAAGGCTGGTGCATACGGAGCCCAGGAGTGGATAGGATATATGGCTATTGAGAAAATTGAGGGTTCCTACTTTAATGTGATGGGGTTACCTGTCCAGAAATTATATAATGAGCTTCAGATTTTTATTGATCAGGGATACTAATGTTATCTCCAAGTGAAAAAATATCACCCTTTACATTTAATGCTCCCCTGTCAGTTAAATCACTTAGTATCTCAATATATAGTCTGCTGTCATCATCAATTTCCAAAGAAATTTCTGCAATACTCTTAGGCCCTCCTTCCAGTATTTCAAATATTTTTTCTTCAATAGAGTAATAGTAGTTAGAATTATCTCTTTTTCTTCCGGCACTAAGACAATAATCGCATCTTCCACAATCTGTATTAATAATCTCACCAAAATACTCTAACAAAATCTTCTCTCTGCAGGAGGTATTACACTGGAAATATGAGATGACGCTTTCAATTTTTGATTCCATACTACTTTTCATCTCAAGATAACGAGTATTGTCAATTCTGAAATTCTTTTCATCTAGTCTCTCCTCCTTTAATATTAAAAGAGGAGACCTTACAGCCGGATGATATGAAATAACTCCCATTCTGGACAGCCTCATTAAACTTGATGAAATCGCTGCTTTACTGTTTCTGGTAACTTTAGCAATATACTCTTCATCAATTGCAACAGGGAGGGAGAAGAGTCCGGAATACAATCTAAGTAATGTTTTAATAAAGGCATCAAGTGAAGAGTTCTGAAGCTGAACATTATAAAGTTCGTCTCGTCCAATGATAAACCTGACTTTGGATGGGTTATCCAACTCATCAGTTAATTCTATATAACCCTCCTTTTCAATATATTTTAATGCATGATATGCTGGTACAGGGTGAAGAGAGAGATTTGAGCAAAAGTCTTTAAGACTAAAATTTATTACCTTCCCCTTCCCAGCTCCAAAAGCAATGCCCAGATATACAAATAGTTTTTGATAGACAGTGCTGATAAAAACTTCATCAGGGAAAGTAGTTGATAATATTCTTCTAAGCCTGCCAGAGTCTTGTTTATTCCATAACAATACTGCGTATGACTTAATACCATCTCTACCTGCTCTTCCAGCCTCCTGGTAATATGCTTCAATCGATTCTGGAGGGTCAAGATGACAAACAAAACGAACATCAGCTTTGTCAATCCCCATTCCAAAAGCGTTTGTGGCAACTATTATCCGGAGTTCTCCGTTTTTCCACTCATCTTGTCTTTGTGCTCTTGATGCAGAAGGCATTGCCGCATTATATGCTTCTGCAGATATCCCATGAGCTTTTAAAAAATCAGAGACTTCAAATGTTTTCCGTCGCTCTCTGACATATATTATCCCAGATCCGTTAACATTTCTTGCAATTTTGAGCAGTTGGCTGTACTTGTCTTCATCCTCCCTGCACACATAAGATAAATTATCTCTTGAAAAACTAGAGCGCAATATGTTTGGTGAAGTCATTCCAAGATTTTTTGAAATCTCCTCCACAACTACTGAAGTTGCTGTTGCTGTAACTGCTATAGTTGCAATTGGGGCTATTATATTCCTTATCTCTTTAATTTTCAGATAGTCCGGTCTGAAATCATGTCCCCATTGTGAAATACAATGTGCCTCATCAATAACCAGAAAATTAACTTTCATTTTTGATGCCCTTGCCCTGAATAAGTCGCTATTGAGTCTCTCCGGGGAGAGATATAAAAATTTGTACTCACCCAATATAGCATTATCAAGTAGCGCATCAATTTCATCATAACTTAATCCAGAATGGATTGCAATGACAGGAATTCCCTTTGCTCTTAAATTTTCTGCCTGATCTTTAATAAGGGCAATCAATGGAGTTACAACTAATGCAATTCCATCTGTCAATAAAGCCGGAATTTGGAATGTAAGCGACTTTCCTCCCCCGGTGGGCATCAATGCAATTGTATCCTTTCCGGAAAGCGCAGAGTTAATAATCTCTTCCTGGTTTTTCCTGAAAGATGTGTAACCCCAGTAACGCTCAAGTATCTCCAATGATTTTGACATTCTTGAACTTTGTAGAAATAATTCATTAAATTTGTTTCAATATACAAAACTTAAATAAAACTAACTAAACTAAACATGATTACTTCTGATTTATTAAAGTACGGCATTACCAATGTTGGTAAGGTTATGTACAATCCCACCTATGAGGAGATGTTCAAGGCAGAGATGGATGAAAGAAATGAAGGTTACGATAAAGGTATACTAACAGATACAGGTTCGGTGGCTGTTATGACCGGAGTTTTTACCGGACGCTCTCCTAAGGACAAATATATAGTTAAAGATGAAATAACCGAAAATACAATCTGGTGGGATGGTACAATTAATAAACCAATTACTAAGGATGTATGGAATGATTGTAAGGAAATTGCTCAAAATCAGCTTTCAAATAAGGATGTTCTTTATGTAGTTGATGCCTTTTGCGGAACCAATGAAGATACCAGAATGAAGGTCCGCTTCATAATGGAGGTAGCATGGCAAGCGCATTTCGTAACAAATATGTTCATAAGGCCATCTAACTATGAGTTAAATAATTACGGAGAACCAGATTTTGTTTTTATTAATGCTTCAAAAGCAACAAACCCTAAATGGAAAGAGCACAACTTACATTCAGATGTATTTGTGTTGTTTAATCTGACAGAAAGAATATCTGTTTGCGGAGGCACCTGGTATGGGGGAGAGATGAAGAAGGGTATTTTTTCAATGATGAATTATTATCTTCCTCTTAAGGGGATTGCATCTATGCACTGCTCTGCAAATGTTGGTAAAGAAGGAGATGTCGCAATATTTTTTGGTCTTTCAGGAACTGGAAAAACTACTTTATCGGCAGATCCAAAAAGATACCTCATTGGTGACGACGAACATGGCTGGGACAATCATGGAGTATTTAACCTTGAAGGAGGTTGTTATGCCAAAACCATTAATTTAAGCAAAGAGAATGAGCCTGATATATGGCAGGCAATTAAAAGAGATGCTCTATTAGAAAATGTTACCGTAAGAGAAGATGGCAGTATTGATTTTAACGATTCCTCTGTTACAGAGAATACACGAGTCTCCTACCCTATATATCATATTAATAAGATTGTATTACCCTCTAAAGCAGGCCATCCAAAGAAAATTATATACCTCTCTGCCGATGCTTTTGGTGTTCTGCCTCCTGTATCAATATTAGACAGAAATCAGGCTCAATATCACTTTCTATGTGGTTACACATCAAAACTTGCAGGTACTGAGAGAGGTATAACTGAGCCTTTACCATCTTTTTCGCCTGCTTTTGGTGAAGCTTTTTTAACTCTTCACCCAACAGTCTATGCAAACACTCTAGCCAGGAAAATGGACGAACATGGAGCAAAAGCTTATCTTGTTAACACAGGTTGGAACGGAACAGGAAAAAGAATTTCCATTAAAGATACAAGGGCTATTATTGATGCAATACTTGACGGAACAATTGAAAATTCTGAAAAAAAGCATATTCCAATTCTTAATCTGACTATTCCTGCTAAACTGCATGATGTTTCAGATGGTATACTTGATCCCAGAGATACATATTCAAAACCTGAGATATGGGAAGATAAGGCTAAATCTTTAGCATTAAAGTATATTAAGAATTTTGATCAATATTGCGATAACGATGCCGCAAAAGCTCTTATCTCTTCAGGTCCACAATTATAAATATGAAAAGGATTAACTATATCATGTTAGTAATTTCTACTTTGCTGCTTTCGTCTGCTAGTGGATACTCTTCTCAAAGATATTTCCATATAAGGATGAATACAAACAAAGGGGAGATTATTCTTCTATTGTATAATCAAACTCCTCTCCACCGTGATAATTTTGTTAAACTCTCAAAGGAGGGATACTTTAATGGTGTGTTATTCCACAGAGTTATAAACGACTTTATGATTCAATCTGGAGATCCTGACTCAAGAGAGAGAGAACCTGGAAAACTATACGGGGATGGTGGTCCGGATAAGGGTATCCCTGCAGAGTTTGTTCCTGAACTTTTTCACAAAAGAGGATCTCTTGCTGCAGCCAGAGAGGGTGATATTACAAACCCCAACAGAGAATCTTCAGGATCACAATTTTATATTGTTGAGGGGAAAATTCATGATGAGGAGTCACTTATATCAGCAGAAAAGAAGTTAAATAACAGAAACGAAGCTATAGGTAAGAAGTCTTCTTATAGATTTCCTGAACATATTCGTGAATACTATAAGAAACACGGCGGAACTCCTCATTTAGACACTCAGTATACTGTCTTTGGCGAGGTGATTTCCGGCATGGATGTAGTTTTCATGATCTCTGAGTCAAAAACAGATTCTAACGACAGGCCTCTTGAGGATGTTTATATAATTTCAACGCAAGTATATAAGAAACGATTAAAAAAATGAGACTTTATGAACAGGTATATTTGTTTATTAATTTTTGCATTTATGATAGCAGGTTGCAATAATAACGATGAAAAAGTTTTAAAGGATATATTAAGCAGTACAGAGAGTAGCATACATCCACTCTACATTCAATCATCAAATGCTTACTGGAATGGTACAATCTCTGGAGACTCTGACGAATTTGCAAAGTACTCAGAAGCAAATATTGCAATGTCCAGGATCTATTCTAATACTGAAGTATTTGAAAAACTAAAAGCCATTAAAGAAAGAGGCAATATTACTGACCCTTTATTAAAGAGACAATTAGATGTTGTTTATAACTCCTTTTTGTCAAATCAGGCTGATAGTTCGTTACTTGAACAAATAATCAGCAAATCCACTTCTCTTGAACAAAAATATGCTGAGTTCAGGGCTAATTTCAGAGGGAAACCAATTTCTGATAATGAAGTTGAGTCTATCTTGCAGAATTCTACTGAAAATAATGACTTGGAAGAGGTATGGAAAGCTCACAAAGAAATTGGAACTTTTGTTGCAAATGATGTATTGGAAATTATCAAATTAAGAAATAAACTCGCTTACTCTCTTGGATATGATAATTTTCATACCATGTCACTTGAACTTTCAGGGCAAAATCCGGAGGAGATATCAGCTCTTTTTGACGAATTGGATTCTCTTACCAAAGATGAATTTGAAAGATTAAAAAGAGAAATGGATATTGCCTTTTCAAAAAGATACGGAATCTCTGAAAATGAGTTAATGCCATGGCACTTTCAAGGCAGATATTTTCAAGAGTCGCCAAAACTGTATCCGGTTGATCTTGACAAATTCTATAAAGGTAAGAATCTTGAGAAACTTACTGAAGAGTTTTATTCAGGTATAGGACTGAATGTCTCTTCAATAATGAAGAGTAGCGACCTTTATGAAAAACCCCTAAAGAATCAACATGCATATTGCATTGATATCAATGCAAATGGAGATGTAAGAGTATTGGCAAATATATCTGACAACGAATCATGGATGGGTACTATGCTTCACGAGTTTGGACACGCGGTGTATGCATTAGGGCATGATGATTCATCAAATCCTTTTTTCCTAAGGAATGCTGCACATACATTCACTACAGAAGCTATAGCTATGATATTCGGCAGATTATCTAGAAATCCAGAGTGGATGAGATTGAGTTTGGGCCTTACAGACATTGAGAAAAGTGAAATAGAGGAGGATTGTTATAAATCTCTAAAACTTCAACAACTTGTTTTCAGCAGATGGGTGCAAGTAGTTTACAGATTTGAAAAAGAGATGTATTCTAATCCTGAACAAGACTTAAATGCCTTATGGTGGAATCTTGCTGAGAAATATCAGATGTTAAAGAAACCTCATAACAGAGATATGCCAGACTGGGCTACAAAAATTCATATAGCACTATACCCTTGTTATTATCATAATTATCAACTTGGAGAACTACTGGCTTCTCAAATACATTACTATATAGTCGATAATATAACAAAGTCCGGCGACTATAAAAACGAATGCTATATTGGCAATCCAGAAATTGGGAAGTGGATGAGTGATAACATATTCAAGATCGGGATGAAACTTGAATGGAACGAAATGATAGAAAAAGCAACCGGTGAGAAACTAACTGCCAAATACTATGCTAAACAGTTTGTGGAGTAATTCAGCTTCTTTAAAATTGATATAATTTTGAAGCACTTCCTCTTGGAAGGCATTCAAGTAATAAATCAACTCCAGGGATGGCTCCTACTTCAAGAAGAGCCATCCCTGCTGTTTCTATTGCTCGAGCCGGAGTGTTATTATTAGCACTCAAATGACATAAAAGAAGAGACTTAATTTCACAATGATAAAATTCCTTAATTGCATTTGCAGTTTCTTCATTACTTAGATGACCTTTACCGTTACTGATTCTGTCAATAAGAGACTTTGGGTAGGGACCCTCTTCTAACATGGTTCTGTCGTAATTTGATTCAAATATCAAATGATTGGATATTGAGGCATATTTTATTAGGCTTGAATTTACTCTGCCTACATCTGTCGCTACGACAATCTTAACTCCGGACATATTTATAAAATAACCATAATTATCTGTTCCATCATGAGGGACTTGAAAAGGGGTAATTGATACATCATTGAAACAAAATTCTTTTTCAGATTCAATATATACTCTTGATGAGGTCAATTTTCCTCGAGTTGCAAAATGATTAGACAATGCATTGTGTAACGATTCAGTCGCATAAACAGGTTTACTAAACTTCTCGGCAAAAGTCCCTAAGTGTTTTATATGATCTATGTGATCGTGAGTTACTAATACAAAGTCTATATCTTCAAGCTTCATATTATATTCTGCAAGGCGCTTTCTGGCTGTTCTTAAACCTATCCCAAAATCTATTACAAAGCTTACAACTCCATTAGAAAAAAAATAACAATTTCCACTGCTTCCACTAGCAAGGGAGATGAATTTGACATTTTTCTTTTCTGAATAATCAATTAACATAAGAATGGTTTAAGATCGTTCATCAGATCATTTTCCTGGATTATATGAGCTGTCTTAATTCCAAATTCAGAGGCTGCTTCAAGATTAGTAATGGAATCATCAACAAAAAGAGACTCTTCGGGGTTAATTCCAGCGTCTTCCAGGAGCATTGAAAATATTTTAGGATCTGGTTTAGCACACTTCATTTCAAATGAGAGGTACATTTTTTCAAAATAATCACTCATCTCTTGACCTCCTAGAAGAAACATTGGCTTCACAGTCTCAACTGCAATAGGGTTTGTATTACTCAGAAGGAATATTCTATAGTTTTTAGAGTAATTTTGAAGAGCTTTCAACTTATTTAGTGGTAACTCCGGTAAAAAAGCAGCCATAGCCTTATCAATTTCGATATCGGAAGCAAAAGTTTCCATGTTTTCTCTTACCTTATCTCTGAATTCTTCTGTTGAAATAAGACCCTTCTCATAATCCATAAAGAATCCCTCTTGGAAATACTCATTTATAATTCTGCCAAAATCCGGGTGTCCTATCTCAGCAAAAGCTTTTATGCATAGGTCTTTATCAAGCCTAACCAATACACCTCCCAGATCAAATATTATGTTTTTTATCATTCAATTTTTTTGTAAATATCGTCTATTAATCTTCAACAGAAAAATCATAAGGATATCTGTATATACCAAAATCAGTAATGATTGCACTTATCAAAGCAGAGTCAGTAACATCAAAAGCTGGATTATAAACTTTTATGTTTTTAGGCGCCATTCTCTCTTTATACCATACATCGGTTATCTCCCTCCCATCTCTATTTTCTATCTGTATTAAGTTCCCATTTTCTGTTTTATTATCTATAGTGCTCCTGGGACCTAATACATAAAACGGCACTTTGTAGAAATTTGCAAGAACAGCCAAAGAATTTGTTCCGATTTTATTAGCCGTATCTCCATTTAATGCTATTCTGTCGCAACCCGATAAAATTGCATTTATCTCGCCATTCTTCAACAAAGTAGCAACCATATTGTCACAGATCAATGTTACATCAATATTAGACTTTGACAATTCAAAAGCAGTTAGTCTTGATCCTTGCAACAAAGGTCTTGTCTCTGTAACATAAACAGAAAATGAATATCCCATCTCGTTTCCCATATATATCGGGGCCAGCGCTGTTCCATATCTTGCTGTTGCTAAATGACCCGCATTACATATAGTAAGAAGTTTATCTCCTGGTTTAAGTAATGATAGTCCGTTTTTTGCTATTTTAAGAGACATACCGATATCTTCTTCTTTAATTATATTAGCCTCTTCAGACAATCTTACTTTACTCTTTTCCAGATTAAAATAATCTGGGTTAAACTCTGAAATAAAACAGCTGAGCATTCTTTCAGCTGCCCACTTAGTATTAAATGCTGTAGGCCTTAAAGAGACAAGGGAGTGTGATATTTTTTTCAGGAAAAGCAAGGCCTCTGAAAATGAATTCATTGTGCATGATCTGAATAGCATAGCAATCCCCGCTGCTGTAATTACACCTAAAGCGGGAGCACCCCTGACCTTCAGAGAGTTAATAGCATCTGCCAATCCCTCGTAACAACTGATGTAGATAAATTCTTCTTTAATTGGAAGTTTAGTTTGATCAATAATCTTGATATAACTGCAATCAACAGGAAATTCTACAGAATCGTAACCTAATGGTATACTATTCATTTTTCAGAAATTTGCCCCTAAGCTCATTGAGCTGAGTCATCTGTTTATATGTAAAGTGACGAGGTGTTGCCCCTCTGGATTCCATTATGTGGGAAATTTTGCAATGTGCCTCTACCACCTCTGTTCTCCAGTAGGCCTCCTCAATATTCCTACCCCAGGAAAGAAGACCATGATTCTGAAGAACAAGTACATTTCTTCCCTTTGAAAGAGTTTCAACTTGTTCAAGCAACTCGGCAGACCCCGGGGTATTGTAAGGTGCTAAAGTTAATTGCCCCATCCAAATAACAGATTCGGCACTCATTGGAATTGCCGGAACTGAATCACTGAAAGCATAGGAAGAGGTGTAAGGAGGATGCGAGTGAACTATACCACCTGTTTCCGGATTATTTCTATATATAGCCAAATGAGTAAATAACTCTGTAGATGGTTTTTTACTCCCATAAATTGTATTTCCTTTTGAGTCGACTATTACAAAATCAGTCTCGTTTAATCCACTCTTTGAGTGCATTGATGGAGTAATCATAAACAGGTCTTCGTCTAATCTGATGGAGAGGTTACCCCCATTACCCTCGACAAAAGATTTCTGCCACAGAATCTCTGAGTAGTATGACAAGGCAAATGCTTGATCATAATATAATTTTGGTATTGGTCTGGATTCTGTCATAATTTTAATAATTATAATTTAGCAATCATTAATTTAAATAATTGGGTCATTTTTCCGGAAGCTTCATTTGCAGCTTTAACAACATCCTCTCCGTCATTTACAAAATCATCTGCAAAAGAGTGAGCTTCGTTAGTAATAACAGACATGCCAAATACAGGAATAGAAGAATGTCTTGCAACAATTACTTCAGGAACTGTTGACATGCCTACGGCATCTGCTCCGGCTTTACCAAAGAAAGCATATTCTGCAGGCGTTTCATATGTAGGACCAGTTCCTGCAAGATAAACACCTTTTTTTAATTTAATTCCTAAGCTGTTTGCAGTCTCCTCGGCAAGTCTGATTAATTCCGGTTCATAAGGTCTTGTCATATCAGGAAAGCGAGGTCCAAACTCTTCAATGTTCTTCCCAATCAGAGGATTTGGCATAAGATTGATGTGATCTCTGATAATCATTAAATCTCCTACTTTAAAAGCTGGATTAACACCACCTGCGGCGTTTGATACAAACAGGAATGATATCCCAAGTCTCTGCATAACTCTGACAGGCATAGTAACTAAATCCATTCCGTATCCCTCATAATAATGGAATCTGCCCTGCATTGCAATCACATTCTTACCTCCCAGTTGACCGAGTATAAGGTTTCCCTTGTGGCCAATAGCAGTAGATTTTGCAAAATTTGGAATTTCAGAGTAAGGGATTACTATTCTGTTTTCAATTTTTTCAGCTAATTCACCAAGTCCACTGCCAAGAATTATACCAATATTCGGCAAAAAATTATTCGATTTCTGTTTAATATATTCTGATGATTCATCAATTCGCTTCAGTAAGTCCATAGTTATAATAATTTTTTATATAATCTGTTAACATTATTAATTGTCTCAAGTTCACCGGGGACAATTCTATTTTCCATGACAATCTTTCCATCACAAATAACAGTATCAATGCATGAACTGTTCGCAGAGTATATAAGATTTGCGTAAAAATTTATATTGGGAGTAAATGCATAATTATCAATATCTATCAGACTGAAATCAGCTAGCCAACCCTCTTCAATTTTTCCGGTTTTTATACCCAGAGCCTTTCCGCCATTTGTTGTGGATAATTTCATAAGTTCATTAATTGGAAGAGATGTTGGATCATATCTCCAGGCTTTTTGGACAAGCGCAGCTGTTTTCATAGCCTCTAGCATATCAAGATTATTTGAAGATGCACATCCATCAGTACCAATAGTTACATTAATGCCGGCATCTCTCATTTCATTATATCGGAATTTGAAGCCGGATGCAATTTTTAAATTTGAATTAATATTATGCACCACTGTAACACCTTTGTTAGCAAGTATTTCAATATCAGAATCACTGAGCCATAACGAATGGGCAGCTATTACTTCTGGTCCTAAAACACCAAGCTTGTCAAGATATGCTGTCGGAGAAACACCATGCTTCTTTATTGACTCAGAATTTTCCCATTCTGTTTCAGAAAGATGAATATGAAGCAACAGTCCCCTGCTCCTGGCATATTCAGATCCCCAAACAATCATCTCCTCGGATACACTGTATGGTGAATGTATACCAATGGCAAATTTATGGAGGTCACTCCATGTTTTAGATTCTTGAAATAAAGCCTCGCAATCTTCTTTAATTTTTGAAGATTTTGATAAATCTAATAAATCTAAGATTACAAAAGGCTGAACAGATCTTAGCCCAGCCTCTTCAACAGCTTTTATAGCTGCAGGGACACGCCAATACTGATCGTTAAAGGTAGTAGTTCCAGTTTTAACCATCTCAAGACAAGCAAGTTTTGTCCCCCAATAGACTAATTCATCGTCAAGTTTCTGCTCAACAGGCCAAATTTTATCTTCAAGCCACTCTTTTAAATACATATCCTCTCCTATTCCCCTCATGAGAGTCATAGCAGCATGAGTATGCATGTTAATAAATCCAGGTATTATCCATTTACCTTTACCATCAATAGTTTTATCAGCTTGATAAATAATATCACTATCTATTTTGTGAATTTTGTTATCAATAACAAGAATATCTTCCTCTTTCCCCTCGTTTATTGCATTTTTAATCAATAAAGATCTCATATTACTCTGTTTCAATTTATCTTACAATTATACGATAAAAAATAGATTTTAACGGAAAAAAGTACTATTATTGTAAGGAGAAATAACTTAATATTTGATTTTATGAAAAAATATGTTTGTGTCGTTTGTGATTATGTTTACGACCCGGAAAAAGGTGATCCGGATGGAGGTATTTTACCGGGAACTGCTTTTGAAGATATTCCTGAAGATTGGCTTTGTCCGGTTTGTGGTGTAGGCAAAGAGGATTTTGAACCCATTGAAGATTAATTGTCTATTTTTGTCGCAAAAAATGCGATTTATTTGGTTAGATATAAACTCTTCATATTCCCACTCCTCTCTGGCAATCCCCTCTCTTGACGCTCAATTAGAATCCAGTATCAGAGATAAAGCCTTTTGGGATGTTGTATCAGGCACATTATCTGCCAATTACTATGAAATTATTAATAAAGTCATTACTAGAAAGCCAGATGTAATTTTTTCTACATTCTGGCTTTTTAATTCTCACTATAACCTAACTGTTTTAAAAAAACTTAAAGCATTAATCCCTGAAGTAAGGATTATAATAGGCGGTCCTGAATTTCTGGGAGACAACTATCATTTTCTTCTTAATAATCCTGAAATTGAAGCTGTAGTAAGAGGAGATGGTGAGATACTTTACCCAAAATTAGTTAATTCTATAATCAATAATATTCCTGTTTATAAATTAGAAGGGGTTTGTACCTTTTTTGAAGATAATTATTACGACAATAAAAGGGCATTTACAGATTCTGTTTCACACTTAAAAATCCCTGAAGAGTCAATTTATTTTAATTATAGCAAGCCATTTGTGCAGATTGAAACATCTAGAGGTTGTTTTAACACTTGCAACTTCTGTGTCAGCGGGTTAAAAGAGAGGGTTACCTATATTGACTATAACTCTTTAAAAGGGAGGCTGGATAATCTAAAAAAAAGAGGAGTCAGACACATAAGAATTCTGGACAGAACTTTTAATGCACATTCTCAACATGCTTGCGAACTGTTAACAATTATGAAACAATATGAAGGCTCCTTGTCTTTTCATATTGAGGTTCATCCTGCATTCCTCTCAGATTCTTTAAAGAGCTTATTAAAAACAATCCCTGCTGGTCTGATACATGCTGAAGTAGGCATTCAAAGTTTAAATGACAATGTTTTAAAGACATCCGGGAGAAAAGGCTCTTCCATGAGGTCTATTGAAGGCCTCAGGTTTCTAAAATCATTAGGTACTATTGAAATTCACACTGATCTTATTATTGGACTACCCGGATATAATCTCAACGAGCTATTCAATGATTATAAATTTCTTGTTAAAATGGATGTTGATGAGATACAGGTAGAGTTGTTGAAACTACTACCGGGAACTGAGTTCCGTATTAATTACAAAAAATATGGGTTGAAATTCTCTCCAGTTCCTCCATATGAAATCCTTGAATCAGATGTTATGACTTTTGACCAAACAAGAAAAGCTATGACACTTTCAAGATTCTCTGATTTATGGTATAATAATTCTGAGTGGAAATATTTGATTTCGTTATTAATAAATAATCAAAGCGAGTTTCTTGATAATTTTATTGAATACATCTCTAAAATCGACATATCAAATATAAGTTCAGAAAAATGCGGACTTATTCTATACAACTTTATTAAAAAGTTTCTACCGGAATATATTAAAGATATTTCAAATTTATGGTTAAAAAATGGCTACTCTCTTAATAAAGAGCCAGGGAAAATTGCAAACAGATTTGAACGATATTATACGGGTATCTATTTCCCTTTTGAGAAGAGCAATTTTGAGGATTACTCTTATTACTATATTGACAAACAAAATTATACATATTGGTATTCATTTAACAAAAGTTCAAAAAGACTAAAACATTACATTTCTTTATCTAAATCACTAAATATGATTACAGAAAGTAAGATATTTGATTAAAAACATTACTTTATATTATATTTGCATCAAAATTATTAATTCAAATGATAACAAAAGAGCTACTGTCACCAAAAAGTATTGTTGTGGTTGGAGGGTCGGACGACACAAAAAAAACGGGGGGGAGCGCCCTGAGAAACCTTATTAATACCGGCTACAGCGGAAAACTAATGGTAGTAAATCCTAAGGCTAGTACTGTTCAGGGAGTTACCAGCTTTAAGACTCTAGAGGAGTTACCTCAAGTTGATTTGGCAATTCTGGCAATTCCAGCACAAGCTTGTCCTCAAACAGTTGATTATCTATGTTCAAATAAAGGATGTAAAGCTGTAATAATTTATTCAGCAGGATTTCATGAAGATAGTGAAGAGGGGGCGATACTGGAGAGAAAAATTGTTGAGTCGGTAAAGCAAGCTGGTGCATCTTTAATTGGGCCTAACTGTATTGGAGTACTGACACCTGATTATGCAGGCCTTTTTACTCAACCTATACCAGAACTAAGTAAAGATGGTGTTGATATTATATCCGGTTCGGGCGCAACAGTTGTCTTTATTCTTGAGGCAGCAATGCAGATGGGTTTAAAATTCTCATCTGTGTTTTCTGTAGGTAATAGTGCTCAAATTGGAGTCGAGGACTTACTAAAGCACCTTGATGAAACATATATCCATGGAATTAGCGCTCCAGTAAAATTATTGTATATAGAGAATATATCAAAACCTGATCTACTCCTTAAACACTCAAAATCTCTAATTTCAAAAGGAGCCAGAATTGCAGCTGTTAAATCTGGATCAAGTGAAGCCGGGAGCAGAGCTGCATCTTCTCATACCGGTGCTATGGCAAGTCCTGATGTAGCTGTCTCAGCACTTTTCAACAAAGCTGGAATTATTAGATGTAACAGCAGAAGCGAACTTGTTACCGTTGGATCGATTTTAATGTATCCCAGACCAAAAGGGAAAAGAGTAGCAATTATTACTCATGCCGGTGGGCCTGCAGTTATGTTAACAGATATTTTATCATCGAATGGCCTTGAAATTCCATCCTTTTCAGGAGCTAAGGCCGAATTACTATTAAGCCAACTCTACCCAGGCTCATCTGTTGCAAACCCTATTGATTTTCTTGCAACCGGGACAGCTGATCAGCTTTCTGCAATAATAGACAGTTGTCAAACAGATTTTGATGTTGATTCAATGGCTGTAATTTTTGGTTCACCCGGACTCACATCAGTATACGATGTATACAATATCCTGCTGGAAAAAATTAAGACTTCAGCGAAGCCAATCTATCCTATATTACCATCAATAGTAAATGTTAAAGAGGAGATTGCCCAATTTCAGGAAAAAGGAGGAATTAGTTTTTCTGATGAAGTTACATTTGGGTCTGCTTTAGCAAAAGTTCTAGCTGTAGACTTACCAGAGTCAGAAATTGAGTTACCTCCGGTAGATCACAAGCTTATTCGTAAGATAATAAATAACTCTTCTAATGGATATCTTTCCCCGTATGATGTCCAGAAATTACTTGATGCTGCAGGTATTGAGAGGGCGAAAGAGGCTGTCGCCGATAATCAGAACAATTTGAGAAAGTATGCTAGAGAAATTGGTTATCCTTTGGTTATGAAAGTAATAGGCCCTGTTCACAAATCAGATGTAGGAGGAGTCGCACTTAATATTACTGATGATGAAACTCTTGTGTCTGAATTTAACAGAATGATGAAAATTCCCGATACCACCTCTGTTCTGCTTCAGCCTATGCTTACAGGAACTCAGCTGTTTGCAGGTGCAAAAAGAGAAGATGATTATGGTCACATCATTATGTGCGGATTAGGAGGAATATTTGTTGAAGCATTGGGTGATATTACTTCCAGACTTGCTCCTGTTTCAAACAGAGAGGCAAACGATATGATTACCTCTCTGAAAGGGTATAAAATTATTAAAGGGACAAGAGGGCAAGATGGTGTAAATGAAACTATCTACAGAGATGCAATTAGAAGGTTATCTGCTCTTTGTGTTGCTGCACCGGAGATATTTGAAATGGACATTAATCCTCTGCTTGGCAATTCAAGGCAGGTAATAGCGGTTGATGCAAGAATCAGAATAGAGAAATAGATGAAAAATATAATTAAGAAATCTTATAAATGGTTTAGTAGCTTAAGTCAGACACAACAAGGCTATTTTCTGCTAATTATTATTTTAATTATCGGTATTATCATAAGATGGAATTACATTATCGATAACATTATAAAAGGATTTCGCTACTTTTCAAACTAAATTTATAATATTCATTACTTTTTTCTTTCAATTTAAAATATTTTCATCTAAATTTGTAGAAATTCAAAAAACTAAAAAAATCAAGATATGGCATTAAGAGGAGCTATTGTAGTAGATACTGAGAAATGCAAAGGCTGTAGCGTTTGTGTTGTCAATTGTCCTACTAATACTATTGCCTTAGCAAAAGAGGTAAACAGCAAAGGCTATAACTACGCTTATATGGCGTCTCCGGAAAGTTGCACCGGATGTACAAATTGTGCAACAGTTTGTCCTGACACCTGTATAACTGTTTACAGGATTAAAGTCTGAGAATATAATATAAAGAGAAATAATATGGCAGAACAAATTTTGATGAAAGGGAACGAAGCCATTGCTCAAGCCGCAATAAGGTGTGGTTGTGATGGATATTTTGGGTACCCTATTACTCCACAATCTGAGGTTATGGAGACACTAATGGATGAACAGCCTTGGGAATCAACAGGAATGGTTGTCCTTCAAGCAGAAAGCGAGACTTCTTCAATAAATATGTTGTATGGCGGTGCTTCTTGCGGGAAAAAAGTTATGACATCATCCAGCAGTCCAGGATTAAGTTTAATGTGTGAAGGCTTAAGCTATTTAGCAGGTGCAGAGCTACCATGTCTCGTCGTTAATGTCGTAAGAGGAGGTCCTGGACTTGGTACAATTCAGCCTGGTCAGGGAGATTACTTCCAGGCTTGTAAAGGCGGTGGTCACGGGGACTATAAAATGGTTGTACTGGCACCATCTTCAGCTCAGGAGATGTATGATTTCGTAGATCTGGGTTTTGAACTTGCTTTCAAATATCGTAATCCTGCAATGATACTTGCAGATGGTGTTGTAGGCCAAATGATGGAGAAAGTTGAACTGAGACCTATGAAACCAAGGTGGACGAATGAAGAGATTATTAAAAATATGCCTTGGGCAACAACGGGAAAGACTCCAGACAGGAAGCAGAATGTAATTACTTCACTAGCACTTGATGCAGCTGTTCATGAAAGACTCAACCATACTCTTATTGAAAAGTATAAAAGGATGGAAGATGAAGATGTAAGATTTGAAACTATTCAATGTGAAGATGCAGAACATGTAATTGTAGCATACGGTTGTATGGCTAGAATCTGTGAAAGCACAATTGAAATGGCCAGAAAAGAGGGCATTAAATTAGGCCTCCTCAGACCTATAACTCTATTCCCATTCCCTACAAAAGAGATTGACAGAATGGTGCCAAATCTTAAATCAATGATGTCTGTTGAACTAAGCACCGGACAGATGCTGGAAGATGTGAAACTTGCTGTAAACGGCAGAATACCTGTTAACTTCTTTGGAAGGCTTGGAGGAATTGTTCCATCTCCTGAAGAGGTATACGAGGCATTCAAGAAGTCTATTAACAAATAACCTTAGCAATTATGGATGTAAAAGATATAATCAAACCAGAAAACAGGGTTTATTCAAAATCCCCTGTTCTCACAAGTACTACAATGCACTACTGCCCTGGTTGTTCTCATGGTACTGTTCACAAACTGATTGCTGAGGTAATCGAAGAGATGGGCATTCAAGAACAAACTATTGGAATCTCACCTGTTGGATGTGCAGTATTTGCATACAACTATATTGATATTGACTGGCAACAGGCAGCTCATGGAAGGGCTCCGGCTCTTGCAACAGCGACAAAAAGGCTTCATCCTGAAAAATATGTTTTCACATACCAGGGAGACGGAGACTTGGCATCTATTGGGACAGCAGAGATTATGCACGCATGTAACAGAGGTGAAAATATAGTTGTAATTTTTATCAATAATGCTATATATGGGATGACTGGTGGGCAAATGGCTCCAACCACCCTTATCGGCATGAAAACTGCAACAAGTCCTTATGGAAGAGATCCGAAACTTCACGGACAGCCATTGAAAATAACTAATCTCATAGCTCAGTTAGAGGGCACATGCTTTGTAACCAGACAATCTGTTCACAATGCAGCCTCTGCAAGAAAAACTAAAAGAGCTATCAGAAAGGCATTTGAAAACTCTGCACTAGGAAAGGGTACCTCCTTTGTCGAAGTTGTTAGTACATGTAATTCAGGATGGAAACTCTCCCCTGTTAAAGCTAACGAATGGATGGTAGAAAACATGTTTCCGGAATACCCAATTGGAGATCTAAAGGACAGATAAAATTGATTATAATATGAAAGAAGAGATAATAATTGCAGGCTTTGGAGGACAGGGTGTACTGTCAATGGGTAAAATACTAGCATATTCCGGTATTATGCAAGGACAGGAGGTGACCTGGATGCCTTCATACGGACCTGAAATGAGAGGAGGAACAGCTAATGTTACAGTAATATTAAGCGACAGGAAGATCAGCTCTCCAATTTTAAGTAAGTTTGATGTAGCGATTATTCTTAATCAGCAGTCTCTTGACAAGTTTGAAGCTGGCGTAAAACCTGGCGGATTACTTATATACGATCCAAATGGAATCACAAGACTGCCTGAAAGAAAAGATATTACAGTTTGCTCAATAGCTGCAGTAGATATTGCAGCTGATTTAGGAAATTCTAAGGCATACAATATGGTTGTACTAGGTGCATATTTGAAATTAAGGCCAATTGTTACATTAGAGAATGTTATAAAGGGGTTAAAAAAATCTATTCCTGAGAGACACCACTCACTTATACCTATGAATGAAAAGGCAATTGATGCAGGCATGAATAAAATTGTGATGCACAATACTATTTAATTTAACAGGATAAATTGTACAATTGAACTCGACAGTATATTCTGGCGAGTTCTTTTTTTTTGCAAGAGATTTTAATAAATTACTATCTTTGCAATAGTGCATTCAATATGAGTAGAGACTATCAATCAGCGTTAAATAATCTGAAGAGGAAAATTGAGATAATAATCTCAAAATATGAGCAAGCCTCTTCTGATAACTCTCGTCTTGTCGATGAGCTTACTGAAACAAAGAATGCATTGGAAAATAGTAATAACAAAGTTAAAGAACTAGAACAAAGAATAAGTAATTTACAACTTGCTGAAGCTTTTAAAACATCTTCGACGGATGTTAAAGAGGCAAAACAGAAGATTGGCAAAATAGTCAAGGAGATAGATAAGTGTATAGCACTTTTGAACGACTAAAACAATGAGCGACCAGCAGTCAATACAAATAAGTATAGCAGACAGATACTATCCTCTGAAAGTATCCCTTCAGGATGAAGAGAAGATTAGGGCTGCTGTAAAAATTATTAATGATAAAGTAGATCTTTACAGAAAAAGATTTACAAACAGGGATATTCAGGATGCTCTCTCTATAACGCTTTTACAATTTGTTATAAGATTGATTGAAGCTGAGCAGAGAGAAGAGTCGTCAAGAATTGTTGAAGAGATTCAGAACATCAGTAATCTTCTAGATGAGTACATAAGTGTCAATCTTTCGTGAAACAGCACTACAACATGCCGTTGGTTTAGCTCTTTGCCAAAATCAACATTAAAACAATACCGAGCCTACTCGGCTGTCAAAAACAGGCCTGGGTTACCCTAAGGGGGATTCTGTTTACAGGACGTTGGAAGTTTGCGACAATATGCCGGAGCTCAAATCTTAATTTATTAAGGTTTTGTCTAAACAGCAACCAACGGCTTTTTACTGACACTCAACAACATATATACAAATGGATATAATTCTATCAATAATTCTACCTGCAATTGCTGCCTTTGGTTTAGCATATTATGTAGGAAACAATATCGTACTTAAAAGAAAAAGAGAAGAAATTCTCAAATGTGCCGAACAGGACGGTGAAAATATCAAAAAGGAGAAGATTTTTCAGGCAAAAGAGAAATTTCTCCAACTCAAAACGGAGCACGAACAACAAATACTGGAGAAAAGTAATGTAATTATTCAACAGGAACATAGAATTAAGCAAAAAGAGATCTCCCTTAATCAGCAGAATCAAGATTTACTAAAAAAACAAAAAGAATTAGACAACCATAAAGAACAATTAAAACTTCAACAAGAAATTCTTGAGAAAAAAGTTGAAGATTATGAAAAGCTAAGACAAGAGGCTATCCAGAAAATTGAAAATATTGCTGGTCTTTCTGCATCAGATGCCAAAAATCAACTGATTGATACCATGAAATCAGAGGCAAAATCTGAGGCAATGTCTTACATAAGTGAAGTAATGGATGAAGCAAGGCTTACAGCAAGTAAAGAGGCTAAAAGAATCGTAATTAATACTATTCAGAGGATAGCACCTGAAACAGCTATTGAGAATGCAGTAACTGTTTTTAATATTGAAAGCGATGAAATTAAAGGGAGGATAATTGGTAGAGAGGGACGAAACATCAGAGCACTGGAAGCAGCGACCGGTGTCGAAATAGTTGTAGATGATACTCCTGAAGCAATTTTATTGTCCGCTTTTGATCCTGTAAGAAGAGAGGTTGCGAGATTAGCTTTACACCAACTAGTCACAGATGGCAGAATACACCCAGCAAGGATTGAAGAGGTTGTAACTAAGGTCCAGAAACAACTTGACGATGAGATTATGGAGACCGGAAAGCGTACCTGCATAGATCTTGGAATTCATGGACTTCACCCTGAACTTATCAGACTTATTGGTAGAATGAAATACAGATCTTCCTATGGTCAAAATCTTCTTCAGCACTCTAGAGAAGTTGCAAATATTTGCGCCACTATGGCCTCCGAACTGGGATTGAATACTAAAGTAGCTAAAAGAGCCGGCCTTCTTCACGATATTGGAAAAGTTTCAGACGAAGATCCAGAACTTCCACACGCAGTTCTCGGGATGAAGCTTGCTGAGAAATACAAGGAGAAACCTGAAGTGTGTAATGCTATAGGATCTCATCACGAAGAGGTTGAAATGAATTCATTAATAGCTCCTCTGGTTTTGGTCAGCGATGCTATTTCTGGTGCTCGCCCTGGAGCAAGAAGAGAGGTTATTGAGTCCTACATAAAAAGACTAAAAGAGATGGAAGATCTTGCCCTCTCTTACCCAGGAGTTACCAAAACTTACGCTATACAGGCTGGCCGGGAATTAAGAGTAATCGTTGGCAGCGAGCAAGTTAGCGATCAGGACTCAGAGAGACTATCACTTGACATTGCAAAGAAGATACAAGAGGAGCTTGTTTATCCTGGTCAGGTAAAAATTACTGTAATCAGAGAAACCAGATCTGTAAGTTTTGCAAAATAATCAGAATAGTAACTTTAAATCACTATTAAGATGATTTAATGATTCTTTCTCTGGGACAAACTTCCAGTGATTAAGTGGGACTGCTTTAACAAAGCCGTCCCTTTTTATTTGTTCATAAAGAATTTCTCTGATATCACCTAGCTTTTTAATAACTCTTTTTTCAACAACATCTTTAGATAAATTGGACCCTTTAAGTAAGAGATCTCCTCCTCCGTTTGCCCTGTATGAGGAGAGTGCAACTAAATATTGTTTTTCCAGTACAAAGTCTTCTCCGTTTGCCAATGATTTTATTGATATACGATCTCCATCACCCTTATCCGTACTTACCTCATATATAATTCCTGCAGCTGAATCAAAATTGAAGTATGGATTTTGAAATTTGCCTCTATCTCCTTTACCTGTTGTGTTAAGTTTTAACAGATGTCCGGACTCAGATGGGATCTTATTAATCCATTTTGAATAAGAATACTCAAGATAATTCTTAATTTCAATCCCCGTCATAGCTATCACATAAAGCTGGTTTTCAAAGGGATATATATTAAACATGTCTTGAAAATTGAGCTCTTTTGGTTCAATTGTTACATTCAAAGTTAAAGGTGCAGCAAAAGAGATATCGGCACCAGAATTTGCAAGCTGGATATTATGAATCATATCAATATATCCAGATGGGCCCTTAAAAGCATCTTTTGAATCTATTCTGTTTAACAGACTCCCAATTTTTCTGTTTGTAAAAGAACTGACTGAGTCATAATAACTCTTGAAATAACTAAGAAAGTTTTTATCTGGCTTTAAATCTTGAAGAGAAATTGAATTACCTTGAATATATTTTTCTGAAATTTCGCCACTGTTAACTACTATACGGACATCTGCTTCTGACAGGAAAGCCGCTCTTCCTCCTCCAGCCATAATCAAGACAGAATCTTTACCATTAAACACTTTTTCTGATGTTGTTTTATGGTCATGAGCAGCAAATACTATATCAATTCCTTTTGTATTAGCAGCAACATATCTTGCTGGATTTTCAACTTCATATTTACTCTCTTCTCCAAGTCCGGCATGAATAGCTGCAATAACTAAGTGTGGTTTCTCGTCTTTAATAACTTTATCAACCCAATTTTGCAAAGAGGGCAAAATCTCTTCAAACTCCATCCCAGACCATAAATCTTCTGACAACCATTTCTTAATGTTTGGATTAGTCATGCCAATAACAGCAATTCTTAATCCGTTCTTTTCTACAATTTTATAGGGATTGAAATAGGGTAATCCCTTTTTAAGATTAATAATATTAGCTGCAATATAAGGTACTCCATCATTTTTATATAGCCTGTCGTAAACAGGATGACCTGCTTCAATATCATGATTACCAACAACAACTGCATCATAGTCAAGCCATGATACTATCTCTGAGAAAATGTGTTTAGAAGTTGTATCCACAAAATTATAATAGAAAACCGAATTATCTCCTTGCAGATGATCCCCATTATCAATAAGCAGTACTCTCTCTTTTCCTATTTCCTCCCTCTTTTTATTGATAACCGTTGAAGCAGCAGATAATGAGTATCTTATTGGAAGCGAGTCAACATAATCATAAGGGAAAAATTTACCATGTATATCATTTGTTGAAAATATAGTTATTTCGTAAGTTCCGTCAGCTAACTTATCTGAATCACAAGAGTGAATGAAAAATGATATAATAATTAAAAATAGAAATCTATACCTCATTTTGTCAATATTAAATGATTTTAAAATTATCAGAATCTCTCCAAAACTGGAATTTTGACCTGTATGATAATAGTTCATCTATATTAAGACTATAAATAGAATAGTAGTCTTTATTATTCTCTTGAATTGATTCTAAACTACTTCCATCAGGTTTTATTATTAAGGACTCTCCATTATAATCTGAATATGGATCTGAACCAGATCGGTTTAGGAAAGCATAAAATGATTGATTTTCTATTGCCCTTGATCTTACTAATGGGTTAATCACATTTGCCCTTTTTGAAGGCCAGCTTGCAATATTAATGATAAGATCATACTCAAGATTAACATTCCTGCTCCACACGGGGAATCTTAGATCATAGCAGATCTGCAATAGTATTTTCCATCCATGATAGTTTACGATAACCCTTCTTGAACCCGGTGTAAAGATTTTATCTTCACCACCATACGAGAAGAGATGCCTTTTATCATAAACTTCACATGTTCCATCTGGTCTTACAAAGTATCCTCTGTTATAGAAATTCAATCCATCTTTAACTGGTACAGATGCGTATATAGCTGATCCGTAAAACGAAGAGGAATATTTCAACCATTTGAGAGAATTACCATTAATTGACTCTGCGTTCTTATTATCAACACTAAAGCCGTAAGTGAAAAATTCCGGCAAGAGCAAAAGCTCTACGCCGGAATTATTATTAAAGACAGATTTAAATACAGTTTCTGATAGGATTAAATTTTTATCAAATTGCTCCCAATGAATAGGTATGTTACAAAGCGCAATTTTCATTATAAAAAATTCTGCGCACAAATATACTAAAACCTTGAATTAATTCATAAACTCTACAATTATTGAGCTTTGAGGCTCTACAGTAAGTATATTACCTGATATTACTTGATTCTTTGAAAATAATTCAGTTCCAACTTCACCAGTATTTACTGATTCTGAGATTTTATTCCAGTCAACCTCAATCGGTTTGGTATTGTTATTAATCACAACCATTACCTTTTCATCGTCAAGGATTCTAAAATAGATGTAAAAATTATCGTACGGCCAGTAGTGTTTCATGCTACCTGAAGCAATTGCTCTAGAGTTTTTTCTCCAGTTAAAAAGTTCAGAAGTATAGTTAAAAATCTCCTTTTGATTCTCTGTAAACCTCTCTTTTTTAATCATGCCCATTCTCTCTTCACCATGTCCCAATTTACCGTCTTCTGTTTTCATCATAATCTCAGTACCGTAATAGAGTTGTGGAATACCTCTTAATGTAGCAAGCATTGTCAACATCATTTTAAACTTCTTTTTATCTCCTTTAACTACTTCAGAAAATCGGTTTGTGTCATGATTATCGGAAAAAATCATAAGTTCAAAAGGATTGGAGTAAATAAAATCAAGAGAGATTGATTTGTATATCTGGAACATTCCTTCACCCCAACCAGGTTGACCATCATTCTTTAATGCTCTTCCAAATGCTTCTTGAAGGGAGAAGTCCATTACATTTGTAAGATAACTTGAATATCCATCTCTATTATTAGCATCTCCCTCCCAATATGCAATTTCCTGTGGTGTTGAGAACCAGCACTCTCCTACTATATTCATTGTTGGATATTCATTCATTATTGCTTTTGTCCATTGAGAAATTGCATTTTTGTCACTATATGGATATGTGTCTACTCTAATACCGGAAAGACCTGCCCATTCTGTCCACCAAATTGCATTTTGAATAAAATATGTAAGTAAATATGGATTGTTTAAGTTCATATCTGGCATTGCTCTGTCAAACCAACCCATTGTACATCTATTGTTATCAACAATTGAAGCATGAATATCAGCATGTGTGGACATAGCATAATTCGACTGTGTGTAGGCAGGGAATTGATGTATCCAATCATTAAAGGGTAGATTTTTAATCCACCAGTGTTCAAGGCCCGAGTGGTTTGGCACCATATCCATAATTACCCCTATTCCTTTATCTGCAGCCTTACTGACATATTCTCGAAAAAGATTGTTGTCTCCAAATCTGGGATCTATTCTGTAATAATCAGAACATGCATATCCGTGATAAGATGCATTTGACTCATTATCAAAAAGCAATGGAGTAGACCAAATGGCAGTAACTCCTAATTCACTGAGATAATCAAGGGATTCAATCATACCATTTAAGTCGCCTCCGTGTCTGCCATATGCATGGAGATAATTAGCCTTCTCTTTTGCCTCTGGATGATTATCGTTTGATATATCGGAATTAATAAATCTATCTGGCATCAAAAGATATATCAGATCCTCTGGCCCAAACCCCTTCCCTGTATACTTTCCTGACTGACCTTTTTTGGAGAATTCATAATTAATTGTTTTTGACATATCTCCCCTAAATAAAGTAAGCTCGAATGTACCAGGTTTTAATTTGGATGAAATTGCTATGTTTACAAAAATATAATCTGGAGAATCTGCATTTTCTACTGACAATATCTTAATACCTTTTTCTTTTGTTTTAACTTTTGTGTCTTTTAAATCTTTGCCATAAATCAATAGCTGCAGATTGGGATTGTTCATACCAATCCACCAGCTTGGTGGCTCTACCCTAGAAATCTCTATACCATATAGATTTACTGATATAAAGAGTAATAAAAAAATAGATATAGTGAATTTCAATTCTTTAATCATCTTATTAAAATCTTAAAACTATTTGGATTCATTTGAATATTGTCAGAAAAATTAATCTTTTCACCTGTAAAAAACTCTGTTAGTTGAAAATCCATTTTTGAATTCAAAAATTTTGTATCAACAGATTCTTGAGAAAAATTAAAAATTGAAATAACAATATTATCACCAGCTTCTCTAATGAAAGCAAAAATTTTGTCTGGTGCAGAAGTTTTAATTTCAGATAAACCATTAAATTTTATCGCACTTAAAGCCGGATTCTCTTTCCTCAAATCAATTAATTTTTTATAAAAAACTGTATAATCACTGCTACCTTTCCAGTCAATTATATCTTTCTCAAAAAACTCTAATCTACGGTTGAATCCAACCTCCTGCCCATTATAAATTAGAGGCATACCTGGCATCACAAATGTTAATGCAGCCATTTGACGGGTATAATCCTTTAATCGCTCAAACTCTGTACCATTCCAAGAGTTTTCATCATGATTAGATGTAAAATTCATAGGTATTGTATTATTGGGAAACTTATGAATATCTCTGGAAAAATATGCTCTTAATGTATCTGTATTATATTTTCCTGATGCAATTCCATTCATTATATGATGGAATCTCCATCCATAATACATATTAAATGCATTAATTTGAAGTGATGGATCTTCAGCTTCTGCTAACATGAAGAGAGCTGGATTAATTGTATATAGCTCTTTTACCGCACTTTCCCAAAAGTCAACAGGTACCTCGGATGCAACATCACATCGAAAACCATCAATATCTGCATTTTCAATCCAGAATTTCATAGCATCAATCATAGCAACTCTCATATCTTGATTATTGAAATCAAGTTTAGCAACATCTGTCCATTCAAATGGGGCAACTGGTTTATTTGTGACGCTGTCAATAATATACCACTCGGGATTATTATTTAGCCATTCAGCATCTCTTGATGTATGATTTGCAACCCAATCAATTATAACTTTCATTCCAAATTCATGCGCTTTATCAACGACTCTCTTAAAATCTTCAATAGTACCAAACTCAGGATTGACTGCTTTATAATTCTTAATAGAATAGTAGCTTCCCAAAGCACCTTTTCTCTCAACCTCCCCGATTGGATGTATTGGCATAAACCATAGAATTCTTACACCCATCTCGTTAAGCCTTGGAAGATGATTATAAAAAGCATTAAAAGTACCCTCCTCTGTAAACTGTCTTATGTTAACCTCATAAATAACTGCATCAGCCACCCATTCAGGATTATCTACATTTGAAATTAATTTTAATTCTGTTTTATCTGTACAAGAAACAAACAGAGTTAATCCAAACGTTAACAGACTTATAATAAGCTTATTCATATAAATATTATTATTTAATTATTAATCAAAACAAAATTTCTTGGCTCTATTTCCACTGTTATAGTATAGTCATCTAAAGATATAATTCTACCTGATTGTAACTGGAATTTTTTTCCCTCAAAATCAAAGGGTATTTTTATCTCTACCTCTTTTATATCATTTGATTTATTAATAGCAATCAAAACAATTTTACCCATATATACTCTCAAATATGCAAGAATATCCTCTTCTGCTTTTAAAGGAATGAAATCTCCATATATTAGTGGTATAGAAGATCTTCTGAACTTTGACAAGCTAACAAAATTATTTAACAATTTAGCTTCATGTTCATTATAGTTATCAAAACGCATCCATCTTCTGTTGTCTGGATCATTTGCTCCAGGGTCACCAAACTCATCTCCGTAATAAACAGTAGGAATACCAGGTATAGTGAATATGAATGCATGAAGAATTGAGAGATAATCATACGATTCATTCTTTCCGACTCCAATTTCGCGATTCCATCCGGCTTTTTTCCAATCTTCATCTGGCAGAAGTGCTCCTCCTGCGAGAGATATGAATCTTGGCCTATCATGATTACCAGTTATATAACCCATAAGATTATGATATCCATAAGTATTTAGGCTCTCAATCAGAGTTGTCATTACATTAACAAATGAGCCATCATTATTAATAACGCTCCAAATAAATGAGTCATATACATTAAAATCAAACTGTCCATCCAGCATTCCATTTCTAACATATGAATTAATAAGTGATGGAGAGCCATATGTTTCACCTATCTGATAAATATTTTTATCTGGTAGTGAATTTGCTATTTTTTGTGTAAGTTTTCTCCAAAATACTTCAGGTATATGCTTAGTTGCGTCATGTCTAAATCCATCAAAGTCATAATTAACCATCCAAAACAGAGCTGAATCAGTCAAAGGTTCATTTACATACTCTTTCTCTAGATCAAGAGAAGGAATATGTTTATCAAACCAAGTTGTTAGTCTGAATTCATCCCAAAGCTCAAAATTTGGTCTACCGTCAGGTGTTATGGGAGAGGTTGTCCAATCTTTGTTTTCTTTCAAAACAGGACTATCAATATGTAAATGATTGGCAACATAATCCAGTATTACATTTATGTCTCTGGCGTGCGCCTCTGAGAGCAACTCTTTTAAAACTTTTTCATCTCCAAATCTCCTGTCGATTTTTGTCAGATATATTGGCCAATATCCATGATAACCACTGAATTGAGTTGAAGGGTCAGAATATTGACCCCATGCATCATATGGATTTTGAGTTATAGGTGAGAGCCAGATTGTATTAATACCAAGATTGTTAAAGAAGCCTGATTTAATTTTTTCCAGAACTCCTTTCAAATCACCTCCAAAATAATCAACTTTTGGAAGAACATTTGGTGAATTAAGCTTCTTACTATTACTTGGGTCTCCATCAAAAAAACGATCAATCAAGAGAGAGTACATTACCTGAGCATGCTTATCTTCTCTTCTTATTTTAAAAGATGACTCAATTACCTCTCCAAAGTTTAGAGGAATTAATACATCATTGGCAATTTGTTCAGATCCCGAAGAAAATATTCTTATGAAAGATCTTTCAAAATTTTTTGATGAAGAGGGTATTTCAATATTTAAAGAGGTCTTTTTGTTTTCATTTTTAACCTCTATATAAAAGGGATCTATAACTCTATTTTGCCATAGTACAATAAATTCAGCGTTATTGCCAAAAATCTCTGCAGTTACTTTGCTTTTGTTAAACTCTTTTGTAACAGTATATACTTGATTCCCGGAATTATTATGTTGACAATAATCTAATACTACAATAACACCCTCTCCCTTATTAGTACTTAAATTGATTATATTCAATTTCTTCGTCTTTTTTGTTCTGACTATTTGAATAGTGTCCATTGTCTTATCACCAATAATCTCTAATGATGATGATGTTACAGAATCTAAATTGTCACAAAGCGGGAAATAATCTTTAATAATAATTGTAGTAGTATCTTGTGATAGTCTCACTGTTGTAGCAATATCATAATCATCAAATTTGCTGATCTCTATTTTATTGCTACACGAATATAAAATAAAAGATATTATTATAATGCGTAAATATTTCATAATTCAAATATTATAGTTGAATATGGAGGCATTGTAACAGAGTGACTTTGAGTATTAATTTTTGAATAGGTAACACTGCCCATATCTGCAACTGCCCTGACAATTGGATCAGAGATTGCTATAGTAGAAGTATTTGAGGAGACATTGTGTATTATCATTAATTTTTCTCCTGAATACTCTCTGAAAAATACCATAAAATTCTTATCATATGAATCTAAGTTAGATGGATATCTCATCTCTCCATAAGCTAATGATTGATAAGTGTTTCTTAACTTAAGAAATTTTTCATATACCCTGAAAATTGAATTTTTATCATTTCTCTGCAATTCAAGAGGTCTTACTGAGCTTTCAGTTGAAAAGAGAGGATTTCTCCATTTTGTTCTATAGTTATCAGACTGAATTGATGACCACAGGAAAGGCTCTCTGACATTTTCATCTCCACCATTTTTCATACCGAGCATTCCTATCTCTTCTCCATAGTAAATATATGGAGAGCCTGATATTGTAAGTAAAATGGCAGCCGCTATTTTTGCTTTGGATATGTCTCCTCCAAGCCTTGATAATGTTCTGTCTTCATCATGATTGGATAGTTTAGTTACATTTATCGCATCATTTCTGTATGACCTGAAACTGGCTTCCATCTCAACTATATCCTTAGGATACCATTTTGCATGAGAATTTTCAATTGCATAAATTAACTTATACCAAGCATCAAAGTTGAATAATGCAGGAAGTCCTGTGTAATACGGAGAGACTTCTCTGTAGTCTCCAGACAAATTCTCTCCGACTACGTATATATCATTTCTTTCTTTTTTAATAGAATCAAAGAATTTCTTTAAGAAAAGAGGATTCTCTTCTGATATTTCATTCTGATAAATGTGTTTAACAGCATCAAGTCTAAACCCGGATACTCCCTTAGCAATCCAAAATTTTGAAATCTCTACCATCTCTTTAAATGGTGCTGAAACCTCACAAGTATCAATAGATCCAAAATTCAAATCTGGCATCCAATCTGAAAACATGCCCAAATATTTATAACCGCTTGTGCCTTGTGAAATATTATGCCATTGCGATGATATATAGGACTGGGTCATCGGAATTTTTCCGGAAGAGATATTACTGCTTACCAAATCAGATGGAGAGATCAAATAATAATCCCTGTATCTGCTTTCCTGAGAACTAATTGCATCAATAAACCAAGGATGAGTTTTTGAGGTGTGATTTAGAACCAGATCCAGGATAATTTTAATATTTAAAGATTTAGCTTTTTTAACTAACTCTTCAAAGTCATTCATGGTACCATATTCCGGTTTAACAGACAAGTAATCTTCAACATCATAACCGTGGTATGAGGGGGAAGGATGTATTGGCGTTAACCAAATTCCTGATATCCCTATTTGATTAAGGTAATCCAGCTTTGCTGTTATACCATTAAGATCTCCTATTCCATCACCATTACTATCCGCAAATGATCTGACAAATATTTCATAGAAAACCCCTCCTCTTTTAATACCATCCCACTCTTTTGCATTGTATTGAGATATATCATCTCTTTCTATGCCCGGAGGATTAGGATCTGTTCCAGGAATAGAATTATTATCTTTATTACAAGAAATTATTACAAAAAGAAGAACTAGTATTATTATCCTTTTCATAAATCAATATATAAGTGATTAAAAAAATGGGGAGTAATCAAATATGACCCCTCCCCATATTTCATTTAATTTCAAATTATTCTACTGAAATCAATTCGTATGTAGGTACCACTTTATTCAAGTTAAAAGAGATTTTGTACTTACCGGCTGAAACCTGAATATTTGCACCACCAGGCTTTAGCTGATCCGGATTTTTCCCTTCAGAAGGATCAAATTTTCCCCAGTTTAGTCCCCAGTCATTATCAACTCTGAACTTAATCTCACCATCTTTAAGAGTAACTGTCGCTTCAAACTTATTTGTGTTTTCGTTAAAAACAAGTTCAGTATCCGGGCTATTCCAATCATTAGGAGTTGCAGATCCAATTAAACCAATTCTGGAAATGGTTTTTACTCTTTCTAATGTTCTATTGTTTTTATCTCTGTTATCGAGTTTTAGATACATTATTTTCCCATCAAACAACTTAATGTCAGAGCCTGGCTCTACTTTAATTTTATTATTCACAACAGTTGCATCATTTGATCCAATGTCATCTCCGTTCCATCCACCTGTGTATGTGATCTTAAATCCATTTTGTGCTTTTCCGTTAAAAGCAATCCATCCTTCAAAATATTGACCATCCTCGTTGATATCGTAAAGAAACTGGGATTTAGAATGGTTCCATCCACAATAGTCTCCAACAATCCACACTTTAGGATATACCTTTTCGGCTGGTTTAAATGTTGTTAAACTAAATTTTACAACATTTGAAATAATCGGATCCAGTTGATCTGCAATTTGAGATTTAACCCTCATTTCAATATTTGTCTTGCTTCCAAGGATAACACCTAGTTTTTCTGCCGCAGATTGAAGCTCTTGTTGCTTAACAACTAGTTTATTGGTTGTTACAGAGCCGATAACCCTTAATTTCGAGAAATTTGTGCCTTCAAGAGCAATTTCAACAACATAATTCACAGCTGCATCAAAGCCAAAATTGCTTTTTGTCCATGTGAAAGGAGGAAGATCGTTTCCTTTTGTTTCATCAGTTAAAATAATAGCTGGAGGTGCAGCTAGAGTTCCGGCCTGAGCATCAGATGGATTAAAAACAACATTTGTGCTTTCATCCTTG
>VSSQ01000207.1_pt1 | contig 72226 bp, 74 predicted proteins | sample 4763081 | NCBI WGS metagenome assembly VSSQ01 (sample SAMN12137344, study PRJNA551015) | bioreactor metagenome | isolation source: SDC9 anaerobic chlorinated ethene degrading culture | place: USA: Knoxville, Tennesee | collected 2015-01-01
GTGTTCAGATGGGAAATTTGTAATGATTGTGAGGATACAATTCGTGAAGTATATCGCTGGGTGTGGAAGCATGAGAAAACCCACCGCGTAAGTCCTATATGAAATAAGATGTTCAGGGGGATAACGGTTGGTCATCTCACGAGCCGCGAAAACAGACTCGTTCACTGCCGGATAGAACAACAGTGTCTTGTCGCCAAGAAAAAAAGGATCTCTGAGTCTTCAATCATGATGACCTGTTATTCCATAAGATGAAATATCATCAGAGGTCTTTTGCAGACATCGTTTTTGACAATGTTCACCATAGGATACACGATCAGGAAGCAGCGGCTGACGTCAGGAACGATTCTGTTCTGCGTGCAGACGGATGCTATGATCCAACGAATACCGGTCCGGCCGCGTGAAACCGGTGATGAAGTCAGCCTCGTCATGAAGCTCACCCATATCAGCAGGGCCGGTATTTTCGCTCCCTTCCGGGGTCGGCATGACCGGATCAAGGCACCTGAAGTGCCAGCCGGCCATACCGGCCGCAGAGATAGTTTCACCGATCTTGCGGGTCGCTATAAAGGTTTAGACCTTTTTGGGATCGTCCTTAACCCCTTTACTTCCTCCGGTCATTGGGCCCTGACCTGGGCTTCTGCCCCTGCCCTTACCCATTCCGTGACCGTCTTTTGGACCCTGACCTTTTGGTCCTGTTCCATCTCTATTTGGCATATCGATCACCTCCTCCCTTGGTTTTTAAGGTATTACAATAATCCGGGCTTCAAGGTTATAAGCACTTCCTATAGGATAATTTAGCCGTAACATTAACATCTGCAAAAGCCAATTAACAACTACACTATGGCGAGTGTAAGTCTTCGAAGATATGGTCAGATCGCTGATGTTTTAGTCAAATACGGATTTGGCTACTTTATCAATGAGATGTTTCCCGGATTCATCAATACGAAAAAAGCAGCCGTTGAAGAGTTCAGCGGCTACTCGGCGTATGTCCGGATCCGTATGGCATTAGAGGAACTGGGGCCCACGTTTGTAAAGTTCGGTCAGCTCATGAGCACGAGAACAGAGTTGTTCCCTGCTGAAATGATCGAGGAGCTGTGCAAACTCCAGGACAGGGTGGGTGTTGTTCCGTTCGATGAAGTCATCCCGACCCTGGACGAATATATCCCTGACTGGCGTGATGTTTTTACCTCGGTCGATCCAAAACCGCTCGCCGCCGCCTCCATCTCCCAGGTCTACCGTGCCGTCATGCAGGACGGAACGATCCTCGCACTCAAGATCCAGCGGCCCAGGATCACGGCACGGATCGAACAGGATGTTGTGCTCCTTCGGTCCATCGCCCAGCTGCTCGAAGACAAACGCCCGGAACTGCGCATCTATAACCCGGTCTCTCTCGTCGACGACTTCACTACGCAGATCAGAAAAGAGCTGGACTTCACCCGTGACGGAATGAACGCCGAACGCCTTGCCAGAAACATGAAACTCTCCGGCATCCCCGGAATCAAAATCCCGAAGATCTACTGGGATTTTTCCGGAAAAGAACTGCTTGCAATGGAGTTTGTCGCCGGATGCAGGAGCGACGACATCGACGCGATCATCGCGATGGGCATGGACCCGAAGGATCTGGCAAGCCGGGGTCTCAAAGCCTTCATGATCCAGATCTTCCAGAACGGGTTCTATCACGGCGATCCGCATGCCGGAAACCTTCGTATCTCGCCGTCCGGCGACCTGGTTTTCCTTGACTTCGGCGTCTGCGGTGTTTTGATGAAGGATATGCGGAACAAATTCATCTCGCTGATCCTCGCTCTCCTTTCGGCGGATACCGATCTGACGATAAGGTATATCAAAAATCTGGGCGTCCAGATCCCCCAGACCGGGATCGACGAGTTCAGAGGCGAGCTGTATCTCGCCCTTCTGGACTACAAAGAGATGGGCGCACAGGTGAACTTTTCCGGTCTGCTCGGTTCTATCCAGGATCTGTTCCAGAAAAACAACATCCGTGTTCCGTCAAACATCATGCAGCTGTTAAAGGCGCTGATGCTTGTCTCCAACGTTGCCTTCACGCTCGATCCGGATCTTCAATTCACCAAAGAGGTGGAGCCGTACTTAAAACAGATCGTCACCGATGATATGCGGGATCCGGCCAACATCCAGAAAAAGCTGCTGGACGCCAAAGTCAGACTCGAAGACCTTGCCCGGGTCCCCCGTCAGCTCGGTTCAGTCCTTGAGATGGCTTCGGAAGGCAAACTCAAAGTGGACATCTCTGCAAAAGAGGTGACCGATCTGAGTAAAACGATCGAGAGCTCGGTCGATAAACTGGTGATCGGCCTGATCCTTTCCGCGATCGTGATCGGCCTGTCCCTTGTGATGATGAGTCAGACCTTCACCTCGGAATTTTTACCGGTGGTCGCCTACATAGCTGCGGTCCTGGTGATAATCGTGATCTTCTATAAGATGCGGAGCAGGAGCAAAAAACACGGGGATTGATCCTCTTTTCCCGGCAATCCGTGACAACAAGTATATCAAAGAGAAGGAGCGATACTATTAGTTATAGCGTACTCTTCCGGAGTTAACCAATAATGACACATAGTACATTGAAAGAGAAACTTCAGGCTCTCGGTATAAAACAGGTCCTTGGGTATCTGGACTCCGATCCTGAAAAAAACATTCCGAAACTCCTCAAATGGGTCGAGTTTCTGGATAAAAACAACACGCTGGAAGGCCCTCTTCCAACCGTGAAACGTGTGCTTTCCGACAAAGACGGCGTATGGTACAAGTTCATAACCGATCTGTACACTGACATCGATCCTTTCGTCCGCAAAAAAATCTTCGAGAACTTCATTGTGAATGCCGTCGTTCTGGGCAGAGACAAGAAGATCAAACTGAGAGAGGAAGAGGGCTGCAATATCCCCTGGGCGATCCTGATGGATCCGACAAGCGCCTGCAATCTGAAATGCATCGGGTGCTGGGCAGCGGAGTACGGGAACCGGATGAATCTGTCCCTGGAAGAGTGGGACTCGATCATCGAGCAGGGAAAAGCTCTCGGGACCTACTTCTTCCTGTACTCGGGCGGCGAACCGCTTGTCCGGAAAAAGGACATCATCAGGATGTGCGAAAAACACAGCGACTGTGTTTTCCTGTCCTTCACAAACGGCACGCTGATCGACGAGGCATTTGCAGATGAGATGCTCCGGGTCGGAAACTTTGTTCCGGCGATCAGTATCGAAGGCGATGAGGCGGCGACGGATGCCAGACGCGGCGCCGGCGTGTATGCCAAAGTCATCAAGGCAATGGATATCCTGAAACAGAAGAAACTGCCGTTTGGTATCTCCTGCTGCTACACGAGCGCTAACACCGATATTATCGGCAGTGATGCCTACATCGATGATATGATCGCCCGGGGAGCGAAGTTTGCCTGGTTCTTTACATATATGCCGATCGGCGTGGACGCAGTAACTGAACTCATAGCAACACCTGAGCAGAGAGAACAGATGTACCGTCAGGTCAGACATATCCGTGCCACCCGGCCGATCTTTGCGATGGACTTCTGGAACGACGGCGAGTATGTGAACGGATGTATCGCCGGCGGGAGATTCTATCTCCACATCAATGCAAACGGCGATATCGAGCCGTGTGCATTTATCCACTACTCGGATGCGAACATCCGGACCCACACGCTTCTGGAGGCATACAAATCACCCCTCTTCATGCAGTATCGCGCAAACCAGCCGTTCAATCCGAATCATCTCCGCCCCTGTCCGCTGCTCGACAATCCGGGCAGGCTCGCCGGCATGGTGGATGCTGCCAAAGCAAAATCCACGGATATGGTGAACCCTGAGGATGTGCATGATCTGATGAAAAAGACCTTGCCGGCAGCAGAGAAGTGGGCGCCGGTCGCCGATGAACTCTGGGCGGAGAACCGTGCGGAAAAGGCTGCTAAGACCTGCTGTCCCGGGGACTGCGGATGCGGGTGTCAGAACCCGGGCCGCAAATAACCAGACTCTTTTTCACAATTTTTAACGTGTCGGATGATTCACTATTGAATCATCAGTATGATCACGTTTCTTGCAGGCATTTGTATCCTTATCTTCGGATATTTCTTCTGGAGTAAGGTCGCGGAAAAAATATTCGGACCAGACGGTCGAAAAACCCCTGCGCTGAAGCATCCGGACTCGGTCGAGCGTGTGCCCCTTTCCAAAAGGCGGAACCTGCTGATACAGCTGCTCAACATCGCCGGGATGGGGCCGATCGTGGGTGTGGTCCTTGGGATGAAGTTCGGACCGATCGTCTTTCTCATCCTCCCGATAGGAAACGTGATCGGAGGAGCCGTTCATGATTATTATGTGGGGATGATCTCGGCCAGAAACAACGGTTCGGATATGACGGGCCTGGTCGGCAAATTTTTCGGAAGAAATCTCGGAGGAGTCTTTCTTGTCCTTGTTATCATGTCGCTCCTGCTCCTCGTTACGACGTTCACGAACATTCCGGCAAACTTCATTCTTCTCCTGCTTCCCTTCGGTCCGGCCGTTCTGATCTGTGCGGTTATCGGGATCTTTCTTTATTATATCATATCAACGGTCTTTCCGATCGACAAAGTGGTCGGCAGGATCTATCCGGCATTCGGCGTGGCTCTTCTCGCGGTCACGATCCTTTTGGGTTTTTCCTACATCCCGTTTGCTTCATACATCCCGGATCTTGTTCTGACCCCGGCAGGGATCACTGATGCATTTTCCGCCCATCCCGGCGGCCAGCCGATCGTTCCGATGCTCTTCATCACGATCGCCTGCGGGATCCTTTCAGGATTTCACGCGACCCAGTCGCCTATCACGTCGCGGACGATCACCTCGGAACGCGAAGGAAGAAGGGTCTTTTACGGGATGATGGTCGCGGAAGGCATCATCGCGATGATCTGGGCGGCGGGCGCTTCGATCATATACACGCTTAAACCGGAGATGCTTGCGTCAGCAAACGGGAACGCGATCATTTTTGCGATCCTCGAGCAGGTGTTCCCGGCATTTCTGATCGTTCTCGCGATACTCGTTTTGATCATTCTCGCGATCACGAGCGGGGACACGGCTCTTCGGGTGATCCGGACATCGGGCGCCGGCTACTTCGGGATCGATCAGTCGACGATGAGAAAGCGCATCCTTCTGGTTCTTCCGGCAGTTGCCGTGATAACCGTGCTTCTGTTCTGGTCGAATCTGATACCGACCGGGTATGCGATCCTCTGGAACTACTTCTCCTGGTTCAATCAGGTGATAGCGTCATTTGCTTTGATGACAGCGACGGTGTATCTGGTCAGTAAAGGAAAACCATTCTGGATCACGATGATCCCGGGAGCAGGGATCGTATTTGTCGTGATCTCGTTCATACTCTGGTCGAGTCCGGAGCATCTTGCAGGCGTGCCGTTTGGGATCGGGATGCCCCTTGAGCTCTCATATCTTGTGTCCGGCGTTTTGACGGCGGCGATCTGTTTCTTTGCGGTCCGGCAGGGAAGAAAACTTCGGGCGGATCCGGAATTTTCGGCTGATGAGGAGTAGATCTTTGGAAGAGAGGTGCTGATTTCGGCATCTCCCGGCCGGTGTTTCCGCAGATGCCGCATGGATGCCTCCTCTCACCGATGATCAAATAATTACAAATAAATAAACTATGTCCCAATAGAGAGGGCATAAATCACAAATGACTGTTTAGAGGGTCTCTCGATGGCTGAAACTAAAGAAAAACACATGAAAAACACAAAAATCCTGGCATCGGCCATTATCGGACTGGCGCTTGCCGTCTTCCTTCTGGCGTATGATGCAGGATTCTATACCCTTGGGGAAGCTACATCCCAGTATGCCGTCCTCATCCTGCTCCTTGCCCGGATGATGATCGCCTCGGTCATTCTCTATCTGTTCACGATCACCGGAGTATTCAAACGTCTGGTTTCCGGAGAGGCAAAACTCATGGATCTTGTCTGTGCAGCAGTCCTGACTCTGGGAATATCCCTTTATGGAAATTACGGCGGTGTTGAAGTGAACGGGGTCCTGGTAAACTTCCGTGACGTCGGCGCCATTCTCGCCGGTCTTATCGGAGGTCCGATCGTCGGCACTATAGTAGGTCTGATCAGCGGATATCTGCGGTTCCTGCAGGGAGGCGTCGTTGCTGCGCCCTGTATGATCGGGACGATCATGGCAGGTCTTCTCTCCGGTATTGCGATCCGGTTCTGGAAAGGAAAACTGACCGTGGTCCGTGCGATCATCATTTCACTGATCGTTGAACTCCTGCACGTGATCGTCATATTCCCGCTCTACGTCTTAAGTATGGGAACGATGACCACGGATCAGGTCCTCTCAACGATCGTATTCTGTGTCCCGGTAATGTGTGTGGTCACTCCTCTCGGCGTAGCGATTTTTGCCTTTTTTGTGCGCAAATATGCGTGCGTCGGCAGAACAGGACTCGAAAAGCTGAGCTGGAGCAAACTTACCCGCAAGTGATCCGGCGGGAAAACACATCATTTCCCTATCTTTTTTATCAGGAAACCTGGAGTGAGCCCCAGGTATAATATGCGGGAACGCTCAATACTACTTATATGCTGGAACTACTGGTGACCATAATATCAGCCGCGTTTACCCTGATAATTATCCTGGACCCTCTCCTCTCGGTCTCGATGTTCATCAATCTCACCAGAGACCTCCAGAAAGCCGAGATGGTCCGGCAGGCCTTTGTTGCCACCAGCGTCGCCGGCATTCTCATGCTCACGTTTTTGATATTCAATAACCTCCTATTCGACCTGCTCGGTATCGAACTCGAAAGCTTCAAAGTTGCCGGCGGTATCATCCTCTTCATCCTCGGTCTCCAGATCGTTCTGGGTCTCGAGATCGGCGGCTCCTCGGCCGGCCACAAAAATCTGGAAAGCACAGACCGGATCGGGAAAAAATCCATGGCAGGCGTCATCATCGGCACACCTGTCATGTGCGGGCCCGGGACGATCACCACCGTCATGATCCTTGGCGCACAGGACGGGATCCTGCTGACACTCCTCGCCGTCATACTTGCTCTCCTGTGTATATGGCTGACCCTCATCTTCTCGGCGCAGATCAAAAAACTCCTCGGAGAAACCGTACTGGTCATCCTCTCGAAGATCGTCGGTCTTCTTTTGACGGCCATCGCTGTACATACGATCTGGACCGGGATCCTCGGCCTTATAGGCCTCTCGATCATTTGAACAGGGTCATTGGAACATGGTCATCTTCACCCCGAATCAAACCGAATTCCTCGTCTTCGACCTGGAGGCATTCGTTCCGCCGGCTGACCGGAAAAAACGGACCGGGGCTTCCCTTGCAGTAAATGCGTTTCGTGAAGGCCATACCCTTCTCGGCGGAGTGGTTTACAGCGGCCTTCCGCTCACCGGCGAAGTCACCAATGACTATGCCCATTACTGGATGTGGCGCGAAGGAAGCGAAAAAAACGTCGTCCTCTCCCTCTATCAGGTCTTTGCCGAGATGTGGGCCAGGGTCAAAGACAAAAAAATGATCCAGGCGGATCCTGTGGTCTGCGGAGTAGGCATTTCCACGTTCGACATGCCGTTTCTTATGGCCAAATGTCTCCAGTATAATGCGGCCCCGCCCGAAGAGATCTACGACACCCTCGGCAAATGCCGGATCGTCGATCTCTCGGTCGCCGGGATCGGATTTCTTCAGACCCATAATCCCATCCTGCACCCCTGTTCCCACAACCAGCTCGCCGACGCCCTCTTGCCTGCACGGGAGCAGAAACCTACCGGAAAAAAGGTGTGGGACATGATCGACGCAAAGGAGTACAGCGCCGTCGAACGAAGGTGCGAATCCGAAGTCAGGGAAATGGTCGAGATCGCCGATAAAATGCTGATCAGCTGTCAATATCCCCGTAATACGGTTTGATATCAAGGACCGGGGTATTGTCAAGCGCTTCGAGCCCCTTGACGGTAAGGACCAGATCATTGATCGAAGTGATCGTGACGAGGGTCAGCGAGATCGGATTGGGCCGTACCGGCGCACGGGTCGAAAAAACACCGCGCATGCCGCCGTCCCCCTGACCGTGCGGCTTCACCTTCAAAATATCGCGCTCTGCCCGGTCGAACCAGCACAAAACAAAGACCCTGTCCCCTGCCGCAAGGCCAGAAAGACCTTCCCGGTATTGTTCATAGATCGTGATCCGGCTCGGCTTATCGGTAAAGACCCCCTGACGGGGAGCATCCTCTGGGAACGCAAACGGCGAATGAACGATCCCGATCGGCACGCACTCGATCTTCTTCTGCACCGGGCGGGAAGGCCGGCTCAGCAGATCCAGCGCATTATTGCATAACCAGTCGCAGGAACCTACATAGGGATTTTCCCGAGGGACATGCGTGTAGGCGACACCCGCAAACACCGATGCCAGAGATTTTGCCTTTTCATATAGGGGAAGAAGATCCGGCGACCTGACCGCGTATCTTCCGGTCATCTGAGAAATCATCAGATTACTGTCCGAAAAGACCTTCACTTTGGTCTCTTTCGGGGTGCAAAGACGCGCCGCCCGGCCGAGAGCCGCATTCAGGGCCGAATACTCGGCAGCATTATTGGTTGCACGGCCAAGGGTCAGCACATCCGATTCCAGCACATCATCTCCCCGCAAAATCAGCCAGGCTGCTGCGGCCTGTCCGGGATTTCCCCGGCTTGCTCCGTCGGTGTAGATCGTCAACTGGTCCATGGAGTAGTAACTCGACCTATACTTTAATTAATTTGCCTGTTAGAGTATAGATCATGGACACTATCACCATTCACGTAGGAACCCACGGGCTGACTGCGTCAAGCAGCTTTGCAGGCGGCAACATCTCCCCGAAGATCTCACTTCAGGGTGTCTCAAAGGAAGTACAGTATATGGCCATGATCGTGCAGAACAAATCCGGCGGCGAGAAAATGAAATGTATCTGGACCGTCTGGAACATCCCTTCCGTCGGGCACATCCCGCCCGGTTATGACATGGGACCCGCACCGAAGTTTCCCTTCCCGGCAGTCCAGGGACTCAACGACTTCGGTGAACACGGCTGGCACGGACCCTCGCCCGGCCTTGGGATCACCGACCGGCTCCTCTTCCAGGTATTCGGCAGGGTCGAACCGCTGGTGGTTCCGGCAAATGCAAAAATGGATGAGGTCATCGAGGCGCTTCGCGATGGAAAGACCGTCGCCCACGGCAGTCTCGAAGTGGTCTATCAGGGATAAAACCCCTGATTTTTCCACAGCCGCTCCCGTCAGCGTCTGCAGAAAAAAACAGCGTTGAAAAATATCCAGTATCGATTATTCTATCTGCAGAAGTTTGAGAGCGATCAGATCATCGTAGATCTTCTTGACCGCACGCTGGGCATCGGCCGTTTTCTTTCCGCCGGTGATGATCAGTTTTCCCGAACCGAAGAGCAGTACGACCACTTTCGGATCATCCAGCCGGTAGACGAGGCCGGGGAACTGCTCGGGTTCATACTCGATTTTGTCAAGATTGAAACTCATAGCGATCTTGTTGAGGTTGATCCGGCTGCCGAGATCTGCCGAGGTGACGATATTCTGCACCGTGTAGGTCGGGTTGTCGATGATCTGGATTTTCAGATCCTTTAATAGAGCAACGAGATACTCCAGTCCTTTGGTGAGGTTTTCCAGACTTTTTGCACCGGTGAGAACAACTTTTCCGGATCCAAAGACCAGGGCCGCGATCTTTGGATTCTGCATACGCAAAACGACTCCCGGGAAACGCTGTTTATTATATTCCGCTCCCGGAATCTGGGCAGCTAACGCCACCAGGTCCAGACTGTCATTCACCTTGGTTGATGCAACGATATTCTCAATCTTCAGTGAGTCTTCGGGAAGGTTTGACATATTTATAAGATATTACAGGTAAGTATATAAATACTCGTGTGGCCTGCTTAAAAAAAGAGAGAGGAAACCGGCTCAATCGTATTCACGCCAGGTATGTCTGCACTTTGTGCAGCGGAAGAATCTGACCTCGGATTCATCGGCACTGCGTAACTGGCGCAGCCACCACTCGGCCAGACCGTGTCCGCAGTTCGGGCATTTTATTGCGATCGTAGGTTTCGTTCCGATATCCGCGCCTTCTTCCACGATAAGGATGTCGTTTTCCTGCATGTACGCGACTTTTTTCATCTGCTCCTTATTTTCGGCGGTGATGGTTTCGGTATATCCACATTTTGAACAGCACAACTGACCGTCCTTTGATTTCATCAGCTTTCCGCATGTTGGGCAGAACATCATAGAATACACTATTGGTTTTCCAACGTTAAATACTCTTATGGAACCGGGAGGTCCGTCTGGCAAACCCATTTATCCGACCATGCCCTACCAATAAGCATCAAATATGCTGGATACCCTCATACTCTGGATCCTGATCATCAGTCTGACTGCATTTCTTCTCACGCTGATCCCGGGAAAACATGAAAGATTCACCGCGATCACCGGGTGGATCCTCCTGGAGTTCAGCTTTCTTCTGATGCTGCCCGCCCTGATTGAGGAGGGAAATATCTTCTACCCGGCGATGGTGATCGCCGGTCTCCCGCTCATATATATAACGGTCAGACGCCTGCTCGCCGGGGATACGCGGATCCTCCGGCTCACCTACGCGGCCGCGGTCGGTGGTATCGTCTATGCTCCGTTCGCCATGATACCCGAACTTGGGAACTGGCTGATCTCCGTGGTCGTGTTCTGTATCCAAACGGTGTTCGATATGATCAGCTTCCCCTACATCATGGCCGGCTGGGACATGTTTGAGTCGGTATGGGCCGTTCCCGGCCAGACCTACGGCTACATGGATCAGATCATCCTCGGATGCACCGGGATCACGGCGATCGCGATCCTTCTGGGCGTGATCGCGCTGACCAAGACCTCGTGGAAACAGAAGGTCGGTCTGACCCTGCTGGTCGCAGCCCCGATTTTCATTATAAACATCTTCAGGAACGTGTTTGTGATCATGGCATACTTCGAGCAGTGGTTCCCCTGGTTCGAGGAGGAACTTGCCCATCCGACGATTCCCGGGTATGCAAGTTTTTTCTGGTCGCACAATGTCATCTGTGAAGGAGCGGCGTTCCTTCTCATCCTGGTAATCGCCTACCTCCTCTTCAAGTTTTCACCCGGACTGATCAGCAACATCAGAGAGATCCTGTTCATCTACCGGGATGATTTCCGGGCGATGCTCGGCCGGGGTCCGCGGAAGTAATTATGAACTGTCCATTCTGCAGTGACGACGCCTGTCTGTTCGGCAACGCTCTCGCTTATGTGAAATGGGATCTCTATCCGGTCTCGCCGGGACATGTCCTGATCATTCCCCGACGGCATGTATCTTCCTGGTTCGATCTTACTCCCGCCGAACATGCGGCCGTAAGTGAACTGATCGGGCGTGCAAAAACCCATCTTGATGCGGTCTTTGCTCCTGCAGGCTACAATATCGGGGTGAACTGCGGAGAAGCTGCAGGCCAGACGGTGATGCATGCCCACCTGCACCTCATCCCGAGGTATACCGGTGATGTTATAAATCCCCGCGGGGGGATCCGGGCGGTAATCCGGGCGAAACAGGATTATCCGCAGGCAAAATGACGCCATTTATATAGGATGAGCGGGATTAACTAATAATTATATGTACAAATCCATCGACGAAATAAATGAACGTATTCGTGATGGAAGTGTCCGTGTGGTCAGCGCTGAAGAGATGCCGGATATCGTCGATGAACTCGGCGTTACCGGGGCACTTCGTGAAGTGGATGTGGTCACCACCGGTACTTTCGGCGCGATGTGCTCGTCCGGGGCGTTTTTAAACTTTGGTCATCCCGAGATCCCGATCAGGATGGAGAAGATGTGGCTCAATAATGTGGAAGCATATGCCGGTATCGCGGCAGTCGACTGTTATCTTGGAGCGACCCAGGAGTCCACCACCAGAAACGCGGAGTACGGCGGGGCCCATGTCATTCAGGATCTGATCGCCGGAAAATCCGTGGAACTTCATGCACGGGCAAAAGGGACCGACTGTTATCCCCGCACCTCCATAACCAATGAGTTCACGCTTCAGGAACTCAACCAGGCGATCATGGTCAATCCGAGAAATGCCTACCAATCCTATAATGCAGCCGTGAATATGAGCGACCGGGCAATAAAAACCTATATGGGCTACCTTCTGCCTTCCCACAGAAATATCACCTACTCCGGTGCCGGATGCCTCTCCCCCCTGCCGAATGACCCCACCTTCTCCGTGATCGGTTCGGGCACCCCGATTTTTATCGGCGGCGCAAACGGGGTCGTGGTCGGGGAAGGCACGCAGTCGTCCCCGGGATCAGGATTCGGCACTCTCATGACCGCAGGAAACATGAAGGATATGTCGCCTGATTTTATCCGGGCCGCCACTATGACGGGATACGGTGTCACGATGTATGTCGGCATCGGTGTTCCGATCCCCCTGTTGAATGAGGAGATCGTAAAACACACCGCGGTCCGCGACGAGGATCTGAAAACGAGCATCGTCGATTACGGCACACCGTTCAGGGACCGGCCCGTGATCCGCGAGGTCACCTATGCCGAGCTGAAGAGCGGATCGGTCGAGATCGACGGGGAAGAGGTCCGCTGTTCCCCACTCTCGAGTTATAAAAAGGCACGGGAGGTCGCAGCCGAGCTGAAGACCAGAATCGAAAAAGGCTCGTTTACGATGGCTCAGGCTTCGCGGCCGATCGATGCCGAAAAGAGGAACAAGCCCATGGCGGAGAAGGGATATGTCTGTCATGTGAATGAGATGATGGTCTCAAAATTCGTTACGATCACCGGAGACGAAAGCGTCAAAGAAGCGGCCAAACGTCTGCTGAAAGGCGAGACGAACCATCTGCCGGTGATCGACACGGAGAACCGGCTGATCGGCATCCTCACGACATACGATGTCTCCAAAGCATTTGCAAACGATGAGCAGGACATGACCGTTTCGGAGATCATGACCAAAAACGTCATCACGATCGGTCCGGACGCCCCGGTGGACTTTGCCGCACGCACCCTTCAGCAGCACAACATCGGCGCCCTTGTGGTGATCGACGCGACCCGGCATATCCTAGGCATGCTGAACTCATATGATCTTGGTGATCTTGTCGGCGGGAGGGGACGAAGATGAAGCTGATGGTCGAGTTTGACGCCGACGGGGTCCAGTATCCAAACATTGCCGCCGCTATCCTCCGGTCAGGAGTGATGGTGAATGTGGAACGCGCCTTGATCGACGGTGATGAAGGATGGGCGCTCCTCGACGTGGATGACAAGGATGCCGACAGATTCATCGCAGCACTCACGCGAAAAGGAGTCACGATCCGTATCCAGAAGGACGCGGTTTCCCACAACCGTACGGACTGTGTGGACTGCGGACTGTGTATCAGCATCTGTCAAAAGCAGGTCTTCTCCTTTGACGAAAACTGGCAGCTCGTCGTTGAGCCCGAGCGCTGCGTTCTCTGCGGAAGATGTGCGACCTACTGTCCACAGCGGGCGCTGAGTATCCAGAAGTAACGGCTCCATGATCCGCGAAAAGTTCGCATACCGCGAGACGATCACCACGATCCTCGCCGATGATGTATCTCACATCGAAGCGGCAAAGGAGGGAATGATCGCAGCGCGGACCGGTCTTGAGCGGTATCTTCTGGCCGATCCTTTTTTTCAGATGAGTTACGGACCCGTTCCGGCATCCTCCGGTGCGCCGGAAACGGTAAGACGAATGGCTGATGCCTCGTTCGAAGCTGATGTCGGTCCGATGGCCGCGGTCGCCGCATCGATAGGCTGGGCCGGTGTTATGTCGATGCAGGAATCAGGCGCCGTGTTCGGACTGATCGACAACGGCGGAGACATTGTATTGTTCTCAGACCGAGACGTGCGTGTCGGCATTTATGCAGGTTCCGCCCCGTCTTCGGGAAAAACCGCATTCATCATCCCGCCGCAGACGGAGATCCTCGGGATATGTACATCCTCTGCAACGGTCGGACCTTCGGTCTCCTTCGGGATCGCGGATTCGGTGACCTGTTTTTCCCGGGACCCGGCAAAAGCCGATGCCTGGGCCACCGGACTCTGCAATATCCTCACGCCGGAAACCTTCGGTGCTGCCATGGAACAGGTCGCAGGGTCCTCGGTCTTTGCCGTATATGCGGTGATCGGAAACTGGATCGGCAGATGGGGAAATCTCCCCGAGATCGCCGCGGCAGATGTCAGCTATGATCTGATCACGAAAGGTTAGGCGCACAGCTCTTTTGCACACTTCACCGCCCCATTATATGCCCCCGGACCGGAGAAGGCTTTGAGGAACTTTTCTCCGTTCCAGACCGCGATAAAAAAGAGGGACGAACTCTTATCAAACCCGAAGACGAGTTCCGCGAGTTCCACGTTCCCGATTTTGATCCCGCGGTGGATCTGTGAAGAGGGCTGGAGCAGCAGACGTTCATAGATCTCAACTCCGGGCTCTTCTTCAAATGCGTAGAGGTAGGTCTGCAGGGCATTGGTCAGATCCGACGTGCAAAGCCGGATCGCTGTCTCTTTTGGAAGACCGCGAAGAAGTTCAGCGAGAATGAAGTCGTCATCCCCGGACGCTTCATACAGTTCATCGGCAAGGGATTCGAGATCAGCGTTTGAGGTGTACACCATTTCATGTACTTTTCTGTTGTGTGATTCAATAAAGTATAATGTCTCTCTCCTCCTAATTGTTAGGACATGAGAAATGAGGACATAGACTGGTCGATCTTTCACTGCATCCCCGAATGCGGAAGCGTGACTATCGCCGAACTGGCGGAGCGTTCACTGTTTTCCGCCGATGAGATCAAAGCCTCCCTTGCACGACTTGAGAGGGCCTGTCTTATTCACGTTGACGGCGAAAAGGTCTGTGCTCTCTCTCTCAATGATATGTTCATACTGAACGAAATCAAAAACGCCCCCTCGGATATATACATCGAAAACGGCGTGATCAAGGTCCGAAAATGAATCTCAAACCAGAATCCTATATCCTCAGAATAGGACACCGCCCCGAAAGGGATCAGCGTGTCACCACCCATGTCGGTTTAAGTTCCCGCGCTCTCGGGGCAAGCGGCATGTATCTTGCAGCCGACGATGCCAAGGTTGCCGACAGTATCACGGATGTCACAGCACGGTTTGGCGGGACCTTTTTCTGCGAAAATAATGTCAAGTGGAAGTCCTGCATCAACCAGTTCAAAAAGAGCGGCGGGAAAATCGTCCACCTGACGATGTACGGTCTGCGGCTCCAGGACGTCATCGCCGATATCAGAAAAGAGGAAAAGGTCATGATCGTTGTCGGCGCCGAAAAGGTCCCGGGGGATCTCTACGAACTTGCCGATTACAATGTTGCGGTCGCCAATCAGCCGCATTCTGAGATCTCCGCTCTTGCTCTCTGTCTGGATCATCTGTATGAAGGAAAAGAGCTGGATCTTGCCTTCCCTGACGCGGAACTGGAGGTCCTGCCGACTAAGATCGGCAAGACCACGATCAAACACGAGCACGGACACGAAGAAGATCTATGAAGAGCGTTCTTGTCGCCGGATATACCACCCGCCACGTTGCCGCCTCGGCCGCACGGGCCGGATATGATGTCTATGCGGTAGACCATTTCTGCGACCAGGACCTGATCTCGTGTACGAAGGATCATCTTGCCTTTGATGAGCTGGAGGAACTGCCGTTTGCCGTTGAAGAGATGCTGGAACGCTATCCTGTCGACCATGTCGTGACCACTTCGGGTGCCGAGCTTTTGCCGGTTCAAAAAAGACTCGGCACGCCGGCAGAGGTCGCCGAACGGTTCATGGACAAGGGAAAGACCCAGGACTTTTTCGAGGAGATCGGCGTTCCCGTCCCCCGCAGACTTGAAAAGGGCGAGTATCCGGCGATGATGAAGACCCTTTCAGGTGCCGGCGGATGGCGAAACGCCTGTGTGCATTCGGATGCGGAACGCGGGGTATGGGAAGCGTTTGTGGAGCACGTTCCCTGCATGGCCCAGGAACCTATCGCCGGTCAGCCGGCAAGCGTTTCCTGTCTCGGGACCGGGACCTCGGCGCTGGCTCTTTGTGCAAACGAACAGATCCTTCGCGGCGGGGACACCTGCGCCTATGCGTTCTCCGGTTCTCTCACTCCGTGCAGACACCCGCTTGCCGGCCGGATGATGGAGCTTGCAGAGAAGATCGTGGCTGCAAGCGGCTGCACAGGTTCGGTCGGCGTGGACTTTGTTCTGACCGATAAGGAGGCCTACGCCATCGAAATAAATCCCCGGTTCCAGGGAACGGTCGAAACGGTCGAAACGGCTCTCGGGATCAACCTGTTTTCCTTACACGCCGATGCCTGCCTGGGGATCCTGCCGACAAAACGTCCTGATCCGGTCCGTTTTGCGGTCCGGCGTATCCTCGCAGCTCCCCGCGATATAACGATCAATACCGATCTGTCTGTACTCCGTGCAAACATCACCGACATTCCCTATCCCGGGACCTCGTTTGAAGAGGGAGAGGTGATGTTTTCCGTGACCGGTTTTGGTTCGACCCGCGAGGGAGCGTTCTCTTCGCTGGATAAACATATTAGGGATGCACTCCAACTTATTAAGGAATGACGGTCATCACAGAAGAGCAACTCGGGAATCCGGCAATCTATCAGTATCTGCTGAAATTAGTGGGAGAAGAGGGCCTGGAACTCCTTCGCCGCTGGTCAGACGTGGAATACACGCGCAGATGGATAGAGGCAAAACTGAGCAGTGAGGATCTCAAGGCATCCGACCGGGCTAAGTTCATGGCTGAGACCAAGCGTTCCGATGAGGAACTGACCGGTGCAGAACGCAGCGACGAGGAGATCGCCGAACTGACCGGGATCAACCTGAACTCGGTTCGTCATACTCTCTATAATTTATACGAACACCGGCTTGCCGAATACCGCAGGATCAAAAACAATGAGACCGGCTGGCTGACTTATCTCTGGCTGATGCGCATGGATCATATGAACATGGTCCTGCGCAATGAGATGGAGGTCGCGGCAGGAAAGCTTGCCGGACGCCTGAGATATGACGAGGCAAACGACTTTTATCAGTGCAAGAACTGCGGGATCACGACGACGTTCAATAACGCCATGACGACCAACTTCTCCTGTCCCCAGTGCGGGACGATGCTTGTGCATTTTGACGACGATCTGATCGTTGCTGCTCTGAAAAAACGCCTGGCCAAGATGCAGACCGCACTGGACAATGCCTGAATATTCCCATACTCTTTTTTCCGCCGGCTGTGATGCCGGGGTCGTTTCCCACTGCGAAAAAGTTGCCGAGGTCGCCGCACGCTATACGGGAGGGTCAGTCGATTCCGATCTGGTGTATGCCGGGGCAATGCTGCATGATATCGGGAGGTCAAAGACCCACGGGATCGATCATGCCGGAAAAGGGGCAAAGATCTGCCGGCGTCTTGCATTTTCTGAAGAGGTCGCCGAAATAGTCAGACGGCATACGGGCGCCGGACTGACCGAGGATGAGTCCGTGCTTTTGGGTCTGCCCCCAGTTTCTGCAGTGCCGCAGACACTTGAAGAGAAGATCGTCGCACACGCAGACAATCTGGTGAAAGGGTCCCGCGAGGTCACGATCTACCAGCGAATGATGCAGATCCCGGATCTGCCGGCCCGTTCGAAACGAAAGATCTGGCGTCTTTCGATGGAAGTCGAACTGCTCGCCGAATGATATTTGTCTAATTACTGGGATATCTTTAATAGATCTACATATGAGTCATGCAGAAAAAGCAGTAACTGGGTTTTCACAAGGGTTAAACTGCGCGCAGTCGGTATTTTCGTCATTCTCCGAAGAACTCGGTCTTGATGAAAGGACCGCAAAGAAAATCGCCGGAGGTTTCGGCTCAGGTATGCGCTGCGGCGAGGTTTGCGGGGCAGTCACGGGTGCGTTGATGGCCATCGGTCTCAAATACGGAGCGGACACCGCCGAAGATACGGATGCGAAAGCAGATATGAATACAAAAACGCGGGAATTTCTCGAAGCGTTCAAAGCGGAAAACGGCTCGATCCTCTGCCGTGATCTCCTTGGATACGACATATTGAAGGAAAAGGAACTTGCAGTCATCAGGGAAAAAGGCCTGTTTAAAACGATCTGTCCAAAGCTTGTGGGGTCGGGTGCTCTGATCCTCGAGAAAAAGCTCGGTGAATGGGAATCAAATCTGCGAAAGTAATCCCCATACTCTAAATCTTTCCACAACCCATACTGTTTATCATGTTATGGCAGCCGCTTAATGTTGAGTCGTGGGTTTCGATGCGTCGCGGCTCATTGGCCGACGTAAAGGGATCGGTCGAAGCAATAATCGAGGATGTGCGGAAAAATGGCGACGAGGCTCTTTTTGCGCTGACGGAAAAGTTCGATAAGCAGAAGCTTTCCTCGCTTCAAATCCCGCAGGAAGCGATCGATGCAGCATATGACGAGGTGGATCCGGCTCTTGTCCAGGCGCTGATCGAGGCCGAGGCACGCATAACCCGGTTCCACGAACTGCAGATGGATAAATCGCTCTGGCTCGAGGAGACGGAACCGGGAATCACGCTTGGGGTGAAGACGACGCCTCTCGACCGCGTCGGCGCATACATCCCCGGCGGGCGGGCAGCATACCCATCCACGGTCCTTATGACCACGGTCGCGGCCCGCGTTGCCGGCGTTGCCGAGATCGTTCTCTGTACGCCGCCGCCGGTAAACCCGCTGACCCTCGTCGCTCTCGATATTGCCGGCGTTACGGAAGCCTACTCGATCGGCGGAGCCCAGGCAATCGCAGCACTGGCTCTTGGAACGGAAACGATCCGTCCGGTCCAGAAGATCGTCGGGCCGGGGAACGTGTTCGTCACTCAGGCAAAGATGCTGCTTCGTGACCATGCCGAGATCGACTTCCCGGCAGGCCCCAGCGAGATCGGTGTTCTCGCGGATGAATCGGGAAATCCTGCGTTCATTGCAGCCGACATCCTTGCCCAGGCCGAGCACGACCCGAATGCCGCCTGCGTTCTGGTGACCGCATCCGAGCGGATCGCTCAGGATGTCGGGGCCGAGATCGAAAAGCAGATCAAGTCCGCTCCGCGCCGTGAGATCATGGAAAAGGCTCTGGCCCACTCAGGGTTTGTGATCGCCGGAGATCTGGACGAGGCGATCGATCTGATGAATGAGATCGCTCCGGAGCATCTTTCGATCCAGACCGCCGATCCTCTGGCAACGCTTGGCAGGATCCGGCACGCCGGGTCGATCTTCATCGGCCCCTACACCCCGGTGGCCTGCGGGGATTATGCGTCCGGAACGAACCATGTCCTTCCAACAGCCGGATATGCAAAGAGTTACTCGGCGCTGGATGTCCACCACTTCATGAAACGCTCCCAGGTTCAGATGGTGACAAGGGATGGTCTTGATTCTATCGGGGATATCGTAGAACTTCTGGCCGAGGCCGAAGGACTTGCCGCCCATGCCGCATCGGTAATGATCCGGCGTTCCTGATTTTTTTCTTTTTTTTAAACGCCTGGTGAAAGATACGTTTCACTGCCGCCGAAACGTCTTTTAAATATAGATCCGAGTGTACGAATCCAAAAAATAGATCAGAGCCGGTCTTTGGAGAAGTGAGAGAGTGCTTCTCCGGCGGGCTCTGTACCTGGTTTTTTCCTGTAAATGCTGATGAAGATTATTTCTCTTCGCCGAACACGTTCTCGTAGATCATATCTGAGCCGGTTGCATTCAGGCGGGCGCGCTCGTCGATCTCTTCGGCGAATGCGAGGACCGGGAGTTCCATGTCCATACCTGGTTTGTGGCCAAACATCTTTTCAAGCTCGACCTGCTGGGCGTGCATGAACAGTGAGTTCGGGATGTTCTGCGGGCAGACATCAGTACACTGACCACAGTTGACACAGGAGTCAGCGATGTGGGCAAATCTGATCATCTGGAACATGAAGTCCGGCGGGACCTGACCGGGTCTGACAAGGTGGGGTTTCTTGGTAGAACACTCAACACAGTAGCAAATCGGGCAGTTTTCGATACAGCCGTAGCATTTGATACAGCGGCTTGTTTCTGCCATGATGTATTTCAGACGGTCGGTGCCTTCACCGATCTCAGCGAACTGCTTTGCCTGGTTCTTCTTTCCCATCTTGATCATGACGTTCTCGATCTTGTCACGGATCTCGAGGCCTTTCTCGTCAGGTGCGGAGGTTGCAAGGACGCCTGCTTTGACAGCGCCGTCAAAGATCATTGCGCCTTTGTCGGAGCAGATCTCAACGAAGGTTGCCTTACCGGCTTTCTCGCCGACGACACCCCAGTTACCGCAGACGATATCGGTCTGGCGGGGGATCTTGGTTTCGCAGCGCTGGCAGTTCTTTCTCCGGCCAAGACCTTCCTCTTCGAGGTCATCGATCTTGATGCCTTTGTGCTGACCGTCTTTGGTCATGACAATGAACTGGCCCTTGTCGATCTCTTCTTTGACAACGTCGTTGGGGTCGATACCGTATTTCTCGGTGATCATCTTGCGGGCGAGAACCGGTGAGACGGACCCTCCGCAGTTCAGACCGATCATGACGATGTTGTCAAGGTTGATCTGCTGACGTTTTGCAAGCTCGTACATTGCTTTTGCGTCACAGCCTTTGCAGGTGACGGCAAGTTTCATGTCTTTTGCACCGTTGAGGTACTTCTTGATGAGCTTGGGTAACAGCAGGGTTCCGCAGTGGAGGGAACCGGCAGACTTTACGAGGTCAGCCGGATCGGTGATCACAACAGGTTCGGCGTCGAAGACATCTGCACCTTTCTGAACAGTGAGTACTGCGTCTACGGTTTTGCTTTCAAGAAGGTACTTGAGGATCGAGGTTACTGCTCCGCCGCATTCACCTTTAATATCGGACACATTGGTCCATGCGTAGAACATATCGCCTTTTGCTGACATTTTTAGGCCTCCGTGATCTTTTCAACTTTTACAGCACATGCCTTGAACTCCGGAATCTTACAGACCGGGTCAAGTGCATTGTTGGTCAGCATGTTTGCTGCGCACTCAACGAAGTGGAAGGGCATGAACATGACGCCTTTCATGATGTCAGGGGTGACTCTTGCACCAACAACGACTTCGCCGCGGCGGGTCATTGCTTTGATCATTTCGCCATCGGCGATACCGAGGTCGGCTGCATCTTCGGTGTTGATCTCAATCCATCCGGTCGGGACTTCGTGGTCAAGACTGTAGGATCTGCGGGTCATGGTACCGGTATGCCAGTGCCACAGGCAGCGGCCGGTGGTAAGGATGAACGGATACTCTGCATCCGGAACCTCAGCAGGTGCTTTCCATTCGCATGGGAAGAAGATACCAAGTCCGTCCGGGTGGGAGAACTTTGCACCGTGAAGGATCGGGGTTCCCGGATGGGTCTCTTCGGGGCATGGCCAGTGGAGTGCTTCGGGTTTGTCGAGTCTCTCGTAGGTCATTCCGCGGTAGGACGGGGTGAGCATTCTCATCTCGTTGAAGACATCTTCGGAGGTCTTCCACGAGAACTGGGCTGCATAGCCCATCTTTGCGGCGACCATCGAGATGATTTCCCAGTCGAGTTTTGCTTCTCCCGGCGGGTCCTGTGCCTTTCTCCATTTCTGGACACGGCGTTCGGTCGAGGTCTGGGTTCCGTCACGTTCTGCATAGCAGGTTGCCGGAAGAACGACATCTGCCATCTCTGCAGTTTCGGTCATGAAGATATCCTGGACGACCATGAACTCAACTGCCTCAAGGGCGTGTTTGACGTGGGTTAAGTCCGGGTCGGAAAGCATCGGGTTCTCACCCATAATGTAGAGTGCTTTGAGATCTCCGGGCTTGTCGGTTAAGACATCCATCATGACAGTGACTTCGTAACCGTTCTTCGGTTCGCAGATACCGTCTGGGAAGCCCCATGCGTCAACAAATTTCTTGTGTGCTGCCGGGTCGATGACTTTCTGGTATGCAGTGAAGCAGACTGGGAGTGCTCCCATATCGCAGGCTCCCTGCACATTGTTCTGTCCACGAAGTGCGTTGACACCGGTTCCGGGGCGACCGAGGTTGCCGCAGAGCAGCTGGATGTTTGCGACAGAGTGTACGTTGTCGACACCGACGGTGTGCTGGGTGATACCCATGGAATAGAGGATTGCAGTGGCGCCGGAGGTTCCGATCCACTCTGCTGCCTGCTTGAGCTGGGCTGCCGGGATACCGGAGATCTTCTCGACATTTTCAGGCGAGTAGGTGTCCTTCATGACGACGGCTTTCATTGCTTCGTATTCTTTTGTACGGTTTGCGATGAAATCCTTGTTTTCCCAGCCGTTCTTGATGATAAGCTGCATCAGACCGTTGAGGATGGCCACATCGGATCCGCTGCGGAACTGCATGTACAGATCTGCCTGCTTTCCGGTCGGCGTGAAACGCGGGTCTGCGTAGATGATCTTTGCACCGTTCTTCTTTGCCATGGTAACACGGCGTCCGATCAGCGGGTGCTGCTCAAAGGTGTTTGAACCAAGAATAAAGAGACATTTTGACTGTTCAATATCAAGGATACTGTTGGTCATTGCACCGGAGCCAAAAGAGGTCGCGAGACCGGCAACGGTGGAGGAGTGGCACAGACGTGCACAGTGGTCGATATGAGTCGTCTTGAACACACCACGGGCAAGCTTCATAAGGGCGTAGTTGTCCTCGTTCGAGGTTCTGGCGGATGCAAGACAGGCGATTTCGGAGGGCTTGAATGTCTTCATCTTCTGTGCGATGTAGTCAGTTGCTTCATCCCAGCTTGCTGGAACAAACTTTCCATCCTTCTTGATCAGAGGGGTGGTAAGTCTGTCAGGGCTGTTGACGAACTCAAATGCATACATGCCTTTTGGACACAGTTTACCTTCGTTGACTGGTGAACGGGTGTAGGGAGTTACTCCCACGGTTTTTCCGTCACGGACAACGAGGTTGAATGAGCAGCCGGTTCCGCAGTACGGACAGGTTGTCGTTACATACTTCAAATCAGTCATTTGTAAAACCTCATATGAATATAGGTTTGAAACAGCGCATATTAACCTTCATGCCGAACCTCTATTATAAGTTAACATTAATTATAGTTAGTTTACAAGATAACATAATGGCGTTTAAAAATCATAAATATGTTTACAAAATATATTTATAAACACAATTGTTTGATTTCGGATATACGGCAAAATTAAGCCGGTTTTGCCAATACGCGCAATATCCGGGCGAATTACATTTCCAGGAGCGGACAAAGAATATTGGGATTTATGGAGATTCGGGGAATTTGCCGGGGTTTTAAATTTTTTCTTGGTTATTATTGGTGGGTTTGCCGTATTAGGGGTGCGCCGCACGCTGATCAGCTGATTTTATTCAGTCATGCGGGATAAAAGGGTTATTATAGTATTCAGGTGATAAATTACCTTTGTGCCCAAACCGCTCCTTACTGATCGTCAAAAGATGGTGATTCAATACCGTAAGGATGGTCTGACCCAGCAGGAGATCGCCGATCTTCTTCAGACAACCAGATCGAATATCAGTCTGATCGAAAAATCTGCAAACGAAAATATCCGTCTGGCCAAAGAAGCCCTTGCATATGTGTACTCTCAGAGCGCCACGCTGGTATGTACCCTTTCTGCCGGCAGCGAACTGACACGGGAGGCCTACACAATATATAAGTCCGCCCGTCAGCTCAATATCAAAGTCCAGTATGATACCGGGGCTCTGATCAATCGGATCATGCTTGCCGTCCCGGAAAAACTTACCGGGACCACGGTAAAAGAAAACATCAACATCTACCTCAATCTGACCGGTATCATCTACGTGTACTGATCTAGCGGCTGAAACCCTATTTTACGAGCCCGCCTTCCGGAAACAAAATTATGCGCTGTCCAGAGGTCGGACGAAAAAACGGCGGGCGGGAGAGCGGGGCTTTGAACCACGCTGATATAACAGCTGGTTACCAGAATCAATAATCATTAATCATTTGCAAAAATAATAAATCATCCCTAAAATTTAGAAATAATATCAAAAATTATCGATAAATGTACTTAACATGAACGCAATGTTTTCACAACCTTATTTATCGGCCGCCTGATAAAAACTACAATGTATGAAAAAATTAGTGTCCGTAATTGGTGTATTCCTCATTCTCTTTGCAGTGATATTTGCAGCAGGATGTGTGACCTCCGATCAGCAGGAGCCCACTCAGCTCAAAATCGCAACCACAACTTCTCTGTATGACACAGGACTTCTTGACGCCGTCCAGGATTATTATCTGGAAAAGTTCAATGTCGATCTTCTGATCACATCCCAAGGAACAGGCAAAGCAATTGCCTCCGCCAAGAATGGTGATGTAGATGTACTTCTCGTCCACTCGCCGGCTCAGGAAGCAGCTTTTATCGATGAAGGATATGGTATCGATCACCGCGGAATCGCCTACAATTACTTCGTCATTGTCGGACCCGCGGCCGATCCCGCAGGGATCTCCGGCATGACTCCCGAAGAAGGAGTTGCCAAACTCAAAGAACTCGGCGAAGCAGGCACATCAGGCATCGTCTTTATTTCCCGCGGCGACAACTCAGGCACCCACTCTGCAGAAAAGACCATCTGGAAATCTGCAGGATTCAACTACACCGCTCAGATCACCGGATCAGGACCCTGGTACAAAGAGACCGGCGCCGGCATGGGCGACTCCCTGACCACTGCCGGTCAGCTTGGCGCATACATCCTTACTGACGAAGCAACCTATCTTGCCTACAAGAAGAACAACAACCTTCCGCTCGAAATCATCATCAGCGAAGGCATAACTCTTCTGAACAGATACACCGTCATGACCATCAGTCCGGAAAAGTTCCCGAACACCAATGTAGATGATGCAGCTGCCTTCACCAACTGGCTGATCTCCGCAGACGGACAGAACTTCATCGGCTCCTTTGGTGTCGAGACCTATGGAAAAGCTCTCTTCACGCCGATGAGCACATTAAAAGACAGCACTCTTCCGCCGTTCAACATCGACTGTAAAACGCCCGTAGTTGCATCGTCCGCGTAAGAACACAACCCAATCTTTTTTTTTAATTCATACAGCATAGGATAACCACACATGGGAGAGATCAGCGACGGATTTATCGAGGCCGTAACACTTATCGTTACTTTAGATCCGGAAATCCTGGAAATTGCCGGAAGAAGCATGTATGTTTCCGTTGCGGCCACCCTGGTCGCGGCTCTGATCGCCATCCCTCTTGGCGCTCTTATCTATTATTATGATTTCCACGGCAAACGAGCCGTGATCAATATCGTGCAGACCTTATATGCCCTGCCGACCGTGATCGTCGGACTTCTGGTCTATCTTCTGGTCTCTTATTCCGGGCCTCTCGGCTCCTTAAATCTCCTCTATACGACCAATGCAATGATCATTGCCCAGGTCATTTTGGTCTCCCCGCTGATCATCGGATTCACGATCGCCGGCCTCTCGGGTCTGGACAAAGAGATGAAATACACCACCCTGGCCCTGAATGCACGTGCCTATCGTGCCATCCTCACCCTGGTACGGGAAGCGAAGTTTGCCATCCTCTCTGCGGTCGTCCTGGCGTTTGGCCGGGCGATCGCCGAAGTAGGGGCCGTGATGATGGTCGGAGGCAACATCCGGCACTTTACCCGGACCCTGACAACGGCCATCACACTCAACACCTCCATGGGAGACTTTGCCATGTCGATAGCGCTGGGAATAATCCTGCTGACGATCGCCCTGATCGTTAACCTCGGAGTCAATGTACTTCAGCATTATAACGGAAGGATGAAGGATGAGTGAAGACGTCATTACCGTTTCCGGTCTTGCAAAAAGCTACCGCAAAAAAGAGGTCGTCCACCCCCTGGACCTCTCGGTGAGAAAAGGAGAGATCCTGGCGATCATCGGACCTTCGGGAGCCGGAAAAAGTACCCTTATGCGGATGATGGATACGATCGAGCCTGCTTCGCAGGGAGAGATGATCATCTTCGGCGAACCCGTAACGAAATGCTCGGCACACAGGATCCGGGGAAGGATGGGGATGCTGTTTCAAAAAACGGTCCTGTTTGACCGGACCGTCGCTGAAAATGTCGAACTGGGTCTTTCATACAGGAATCTGCCTAAAAAAGAGAGGAAAGAGAGGGTCGCCGAGATTCTGGAACATATGGGTCTGAGCCAGCTTGCAGAACGCGGGGCACGCACTCTTTCGGGAGGCGAAGGCCAGAGGATCTCATTCGCCCGTGTCCTGGCGACCCGGCCCGAGATCCTGTTTCTGGATGAACCAACGGCAAATCTCGATCCGGTCTCGACACAGATCCTGGAAGAGATGATCATCCGGGAAAACCGCGAAAACAAGACGACCATCATTCTCAACACCCATGATCAGGCGCAGGGTCAGCGGCTTGCCGACCGGATCGCCGTGATGATGGACGGGTCATTCGTTCAGGTTGGATCTGCTGACGAAGTGTTTTATCATCCGGTCAGCGAGAAGGTGGCAAAGTTCGTCGGCATTCAAAACATCTTCCCCGGCCATGTAAGAGACGGAGAGGTTGTATCGTCTCAGGTCAGCTTCTGTCAGGCTCCGGGATCATTGGCAGGGAATGGCCAGAACGTGCAGATCATGCTGCGCGCCGAAGACATATCTCTTTCAAAAAAAGGGATCACGGATGGCCGGAGATCCTTGCCAGGCGTCGTCATCTCATCGGCCCGGTCCGGAGCGTTTCTGGAGGTCGGTGTGAATGCAGGCTGTCATTTCACGGTCATCGTCCCGTTCAGACAGACAGGGGATGTGTATGCCCCCGGAGAACGTGTCTGGATCGGCTGGCGGTCTGATGTGGTCCATGTGATACCTGATACATCATAACCATCAAGAGGACAGCGTGTCAATATACTATCAGATGGCACAACCTCTTTCAGAAGACGCAATTTTTGCGTGCGGCAGAAAACTCCTGATCGCTGAAGGAAAGATCTCCTTCACCGTCAGTTCTGACGGGATCGAAGTTAAGTTCCCGACAACACGCAAGATAGCTGCCGAACTGGACGTGCCGCATTATTATGTTCTCCCCTATTTTGCCGGACTTGAAGCGAACGGATATCTGACCCGTACCGAACGGGTCGGCATCTTTACAACACCGGCAGGATCGCGGCGCCTCTTTACCGGAGTCTCGGATGAAGAACTGAACGAGATCGAGGGGATCCTTGGAGAAAAAGTGCTGGATGCCCTTTTCGAGAGGTCCAAATAGATCCGGCACGCATAAGCTGACAGCTGTTTTTCAGGTCAGATAAAAAAAAGAAAAATATCAAAATTATATCAATAAAAAATCAGAGTTTCTGTCCGCACTCGGGACAGAATTTTGTTCCCTGAGGAACAGCGGCATTGCACTGCGGACATTTCCGCACGGTCTCAACTTTCGTACCGCATTCCGGACAGAACTTTGCTCCCGGCATAAGAGCGGCGCCGCAGTTTGTACAGGTTGATCCCCCTGCAGGGACCATCTTCTGTCCGCACTCCGGGCAGAACTTTGTACCGGCAGGAACATTGGCTCCGCAGTTGCTGCAGGTCCCCATATTCTCTGCCGGTTTTGGCGCTGCAGGCTGCGGACCAGCACCCGGCTGGCCGCCGAAGGGAGCCGGCTGACCGCCGGCGCCTGTCATGCTCTGCCCCATCATACTGCCCATACTCATTCCGGCACCCATGCCGGCGCCCATCATGGCAAATCCTGATCCTTCGCCTCCTTTTGCAGCTCCCTGCCCGATGCCTTCAATGGCTTTACCGGACTGATACTGGATGTAATTCACACCGAGAGCCGACATCGCCCCGCGCTTGTTGATCGCTTCCTGGACCTCCTCGGGCATGTTGATGTTCAGGCCGGCGAACTTCATGATCTTGAGACCATAAATCTCCGTCTCGGTCGTGAGTTTGCCAAGACACAGCTGCTCGATCTCCTGCAGATATGCAGGCATATCCAAAACACCCATCTGTTTTTTAGCCTTCAGTTCGCCGAGAGTATCATTCAGAATGGTGACGATCTGTGACTTGAGCCAGTCAACGATCTCTGCCGAGGTCGTAATACCTTTTGTTCCGACAAACTGGGTTATCAGCAGGAGCGGATCGACGACCTTGTACGAGAACTGCCCGAAGATCCTGAGCTGAACAACGCCAAAGTCCACATCGCGGAATGCGAGCGGCTGGGGTGTCCCGAACTTATCCCGAAACTCACGTTTCTGAGCCCAGTAGAACTCTCCGATCTGGACGTTGCCGACCACGGTCCCGAGAATGTTTTTCAGGACAGGAATGTTCTGGGTCGTGAGGGCGTACCGGTCGGGCCGGTCAAAAACCGCGAGGGCTTTTCCGTCACGGAAAAAAATACCGAATTCGTCTTCACGGACGAGCACGTTATCGTTCCACATAACGTTTCTCGGGAGCCGCCACATGACGTTCTCCCCTTTCTGATCCTCTACCCAGTAGAATCCTTTTCGGGAATCAGCACCTTCGATGTCGGAACCCGAGCCGATATTCTTGTTTGTTTTAGAGAAGAATGCCATCAGAATGCACCAATTCCTGCTATGTCTACGCAGCGTTTATCAAATATCACAGTAAATTCACTAAATCCGTCCCGGATCTCGCGGAGGAGGGAGGATGTTTTCACAAAATTACCGGTCCCGGCACTTCCGGATGCGGCCTTTGCCAGGTCGCCAAGCCCGCGGATACCATCGATCAGTGCGAGATCATACTCATAGAGAGCATTCAGCTCGATCTTTTTGATCCGGGCTGCCGGAGATATGCCGGTATATCCCTGCTCTGCGTGACGGATCTTTGCCTCGGCTGTCTTTGCCTGGGAGATCACGGCTGCCAGATCGTTCATGAGATCGAGTTCGAGCGCCCGGGATGCTGACTCGCGGGTCAGCTCCAGAGGCAGAAGAACATTGTTTTTCAGTTCATCAGCGATCTGCTGACGAAGCATCGAGTCGGCGATCCGGATATCCTCTTTTTGCCGGTATCCGCGAAATCCCGGGATACACAGCTGGATCTTTTTGATAAGACCCCGGTCTTCTTCGACTTTGTCTCGTAAATCTACTGTCATTGTCTACTTATTTTTTCAATATCAGGAAAAGTATGGCTCCTGCCGCCACGATCACCAGTGCTGCTCCGATCAGGATCGGGGCAGTGAGAACCGGGAAAACTGCACTCAGCAGTCCCTGGACGAGGAGGATCACTCCTGCGAGAATCAGGAACAGGGGGAAAACCGGCGAGACACGTTTGCCCATGAACATGGCAAGGCAAAGCGAGATCACGCCGACCCCCGTGAGAAAGATGCCTGTCCCTTCCCAGAATCCGACCGCCGGTACAAGATATGTCACCAGAATGGAAACACCAAGCATCAGGATGACTGACGCCCATATCAGGTGCATGCGTTTATCTTCAACATCACTCATGAGAAATACCTAATATATATGTATCATTGATTTTGTATGCAGGCAGATAAAGCACTTTGGTGCTGTTTATTTTAAAGTCATACTCAAGTGTCTGCAGGGTCCCGGGGATCTCCGTTTCATACCGGAGGAACAGAAATTCAGCATTCTCTCCGGCTATCCCCTTCTCCATCGTCATTACCGCACGTTTTGCTCCTTTGAACCCGGAAATGAACGTGAGTTTCGGCTGATCGAGCGTCAGATCCATGTTCCATTTCCTGCAGAACTCTTCGGGAAGTGCAGCGGCGCAGACATAGAAGTCACGGGTGCCCCTCATCTGTTTTCTGTCAGTGATAAAACGCGAGATCTTGCCGCCGGATATGCTCTCTTTTTTTACATTCAGATCAGCATTCACGATCCAGAAAGGGACGTAGATAAGTTCCTCCGGCCGGTTTTCGGCAGGAGCGGCGATACTGTAGGAGATATCTCCCACGGTTCCGTCTGCAAACAGACTGATCCTTCCGCAGTGACTGCAGGCAAGCATCATGTCGCGTTCCTTTGATTTGAGCGGGGCGCCGCATCCGGGGCATTTAAGTTCTTTTAACAGCATCTCAGATCACCTTTATTTGAAGTAGTCATATGTTTCATTGTAGATCGGCTGTACTTTTTTCTGGGTCCTGCCTGACTTCAAGCCTTTTCCGTTCACTGCTCCTTCCAGGATCTCATCACCGTATCTGAACCGGTTATAGAAGTATCCGAGAAGCGCGACGGCGGCCACGATCCCGACAACAAGAACGCCGATGCCCACATCGGTTCCTTCCGTTACGATCGCAAGACCGATGCCGAGACCCGCAAGTCCGCCGGAAAGAGCTCCGCCGATACCGGCTGCGGTACTTTGACTGCCCGCATTTCCCGGCGCCCTTCCTGACACGATCCGGGCCGTGATCCCGTCAACGGTCGCAAAGTAGGTCCGGCCCTCGTAGGAGTATCTGATGATCCAGAAGGGATAATAGACAAGCGTGAAGGCTTTGGGGAAGAAGAACGACTTCGAGAAGTAGATCTTGTTCATCCGCGCCCCTCCGTCTTCGACGGCGGCCTGCCGGATAGCTCGTCCCCCGACCTCATATGCGTTGTCACGCGAAGAGGTGACGCCGAAGGTGACGATCTCCTGATCATCATAGGAAATTGCCTCCGCACGTTCGGGGATCACGATGCTCTGGATCCCAAGATCCCCTGTTTCGCAGGCGATTTCCGAGTAGATGTACTCCCGGTTGATCAGTGCTTCGCGCGGGATCTCGACTTTCTGGTTATCTTTACCCCTTCTCTCCTCTTGGATACCGCAGACGCATGCTTTGCCTCTGGCGATCAGCCGCCAGAACGGAAGATACATGGGATATGCTTCGGTCACTTTTGCGGTTTGGACAAGATCCTGTGCTTTCGGGCCGGTTTTCCACCAGTCACTGACTTTTGCAAGGGCCTTGTCTTTATCGACCGTCATTTTGTACATGACCTTGTTTGCTCCCTCGTCGGTTGTCAGTGCGAACACGGATTCACAGAACTTGCAGAGGACCAGGTCTTCTCCTTCTTCGCACTGAACCTGACCTCCGCACGAGGGGCAGGTCATCGAGACAAGGATCTTTTGCGCTTCACTCATTCTGATTTCACCTCCGCGTCAGCAGGTTTCTGTCTTTCGACCACCCGGGCCGCAAGAAGTTTTCCTGCGAAAAAGCCGGCGATCACCAGAACGAAAAATATCGGGTTGACCATTATTCCAAGAATGCCGCCAAGCAGCCCGAGCGTGAATGCAAGTCCCATTACCGCGATGTAGGCGCCTGAACTCCGTGTCGGCGATGAGGTCGTATAGACCGCTCCGGAGGATCCGTCGATGACCGCCTCATAGGCCGCGCCCTTATACGTGTAGGCGATCTCGTAGATCGGGAAGTAGACGAGTGCCTGGTCGATCGGGGTGCCGGTGAGTTCAGGGAGATACGAATCGATCGCAATATCCGGCTGGATCACGTCGGCCCCCCTGGTCGATACGTTCGCATCATATATCTCGATATTTCCCGGAGGGATGGTCAGATCCTGCATTCCCGGAAGAAGGGTACCTTTTGCAGGTTTTGCAAACACGGTCTCTTTGCCGTTCACCGTCCGGCGGAACCTGAATACCGGGAAGAACTCCTTTGCAAAATTCGTGATCTGTGCAGATGATTCAAGATCTTTTGCCTGAGCCGGACCGGCAGTCCAGCGTTTAAAGATCCCTTTTGCCGCATTCTCGTCGATGGAGAAGGGGAGCAGGTAAAAAAACAGCGCAGAGCGCCTGTCGATATAGGTGACCGTACCGCAGAACGAACAGGTTGCCATCTGTGTTCCCGGCTTGACCTGAAGTAATGCGCCGCACTTTGGGCACTGAAAATCGGGCATATAATTTTCTTGGTTTCTTAGCGGATAAGGATATCTTCGGGCTTCAGGTCAGAGTTCACTGAGCCGAAGAAGACAGGCCGCTTTCTTCTCAGAAGCGCCAAGTTTATCAAAACATTCGGCCAGTTTTTCCAGCGAAGTTCTGTCGTCCGGAGAAAGGATAAGTGCACGCTCAAAAGAGCTGACGGCATCGCCGTATCTTTCCAGGCCGAAGAGAGCTGCCCCCCGTCCTTTCCATGCATCGGCATCGTTTGGCAGAAGGTTCGTTAACCGAAGGTATGCTTCGGCTGCTTTCTCATAGCGCTCCTCTGAAAAAAGCGACTCGGCGGTCGTTTTCCAGAAGACAGGGTTGTTGGTCGGGTGAAATGTCATAATGAAACTGCAGAAAAACTCTTATGCAAAATGGTCGGGGTTTGGGTTGGTAGCACAATGATGCCGCCGAAAATGCTGATATCGGGATTCGAACCCGAGTCGCCGGCGTGAAAGGCCGGCATGATTGGCCTCTACACTATATCAGCTCAAACTGCCTATAATAGTCAACGCTGAATTATAAAAAGATTTTTGTTTGACCCCGGCCGGATTCGGGATCAGTATGCATCGCCGGAGTTCTGCGTCTCCGTCTGGAATGCGGCAAGAAGTTTTTTGTAGACCGGGCCTGGCGTACCGTTTCCGATCATTCTGCCGTCTATTTTAGTGATCGCACAGATCTCTGCGGCCGTTCCTGTGACCAGGACCTCGTCTGCAGTGTAGAGGTCAAAGAGTCCCAGTTCACAGACCTCGAAGGGGATCGCAAGTTTCGCGCAGATGTCGAGAAGAACGCTGCGGGTGATGCCTTTGAGATTGTTGATGGTCGGCGGAGTGGAGAGAACACCGTTTTTGATGAGATAGATGTTGTCGCCGGAACCTTCAGCGAGTTTGCCGGTTCGGTCGAGGAAGATCGCTTCGTCGCCGCCTTTGTAATTTGCCTCGATCTTGCCGAGGATATTGTTGAGATAGTTGAGAGACTTGATGTTGGGCGGAAGGGTGTCCGGCGGGTTTCTTCTGACACAGACGGTGACCGCGGTCAGGCCGGTCTCATACAGATCGCCGTACATCGCACCCCAGGCCGAAGCGGCGCAGATGATCGTGGGGGTTTCACAGTGGCGCGGGTCAAGACCCATCGTTCCTTTTCCGCGGGAGATGATCGGCCGGATGTAGGCATCATTCAGATCATTTTTCCTCAGTGTTTCCTTGATGATCTCGGCCATCTCGGCGCGGGTGATCCCGGGATCGAGATCTATAGCCTTGGCCGAGTCGAAGAGACGGTCAACGTGCTCGCTCAGGCGGAACACCCGGCCGTTGTATGCCCTGATCCCTTCGAACACACCGTCCCCGTAAAGGAACCCGTGGTCAAAGATCGACACAGTTGCCTGATCTTCAGGAACATATTTCCCGTTTATGTAAACTAACATGATAAATTATATGTGATGTGGTATGATATAGGATTTTGGTCTCCCCAAGAGGGATGCCCGTGATCCTGCGATTATTCCGTCAGTATCATACGGAAAATGCCGGATTCAGCAGACGAGACGGATCCGCCGGTCCGGGGGCGTCAGCTACTTATATAGTCACATCCCACAAAAACGGTATGTCAGTACAAAACGGCAATACTATTCGCGTACATTACATCGGCGAACTTACCGACGGCACACGCTTCGACTCATCTGAGGGCCGCGACCCCCTCGAGTTTACCGTTGGTTCGGGGATGGTGGTCCCGGGGTTCGATGCAGCAGTTCTTGGAATGAAGATCGGCGAAACGAAATCGGTAACGATCCCTCCGGCAGATGCATACGGTGAAAAAACCGATGAGATGATAGTGGATATTCCGCGCGGAGAGTTTGGCGAGGATTTCACCGCAGAACCGGGCGAGCAGCTCATGATCCAGCTGGGCGACGGGAATCAGATCCCGGTGACCATCACAAAAATCAATGACACGGCAGTGACGCTGGATGCAAATCATCCTCTTGCGGGCAAAACCCTTGTGTTCACTATCACACTGGCTGAGATCCTTGAAACGAATCCCGACGCGTAATTATTCATAGCTTCAGTGCACATAGACTACCTACGAACATGCCGCAGATAACCATACGCTCGTTTGCCAGATTTCGGGAACTTTTTGGAGAGGTGAATACTCTCAGCGTCCCGGAGGGTACGTCTGTTCTGGGCGCTCTTCTGGCTTTTGCAAAGACACAGAAAGACGGGATGGATGAACTCTTCCCTAAAGGCGCATTTGGGTCACACATCATTCTTATGTATAACCGGGAAAGGATCGACTCCGATGACGCAAAGACCGCCCATACGGCAGAGGGTGACGAGATCGTGATCTATCCGCCGGTTTCCGGAGGATGAACATGGTCCTTGCATTACAAAAGGAGGATATCGATATCGCCGCACTGATCGCCGGCTCCCGCACCAACAAAGACGGGGCACAGATCGTTTTCATCGGCTGCGTCAGGGATGACGGCGATATGGATGCACTCGAGATCGAGGCATTTGTTCCGGTCGCTGAAAAGGATCTTGCCGATATCGCGGCAGAAGCAATGGAACTTTTTCATCTGAACTCGGTCGATATCGTGCACCGGTACGGCCGTCTTGCCCTGGGCGAGACGATCGTTGTGATCCTGGTCGGCGCAGCCCATCGCGGCGAGGGGTATGATGGCTCACGTTATATCATCGAGAAGCTGAAAGAAAAGGTGCCGATCTGGAAACAGGAGCTCTCCGGAAATGCCCGGGGAGAATGGGTGCATTAACCCTCACCACTTTTTTCAGAAATGTTCTAGTATTCGTATTCAAAGACCATCGGACAATCCGGATCCAAAAGGACTTCCTGCGGCTGGGATTTCAGGCTAACTGCTCCGACGGCGCCGATAATGCCTTTTTTGCCGTAGACGGCGACCCCGCTTTTCTGTGCGGCGGTCATGACCTCTTCCATCGTGACGCGTTCCTGACGGATCTTTTTCCCAAGCAGGAGCAGATCCTTTGAGACCGTGATGGATGTCATGATCGCGACCCCCCATTCATCTGAGACACTTTCCTCATCGACGAATCTGCAGACACGGGCGGCGAGAGAGTTCACGACATTCGGGTCAACGGCCAGTTCGATGAAACTGCAGGAGTTTCCTGCAGTTTTTTCGTCAATATCCTGACAGAGGGCGGCGACCTGATGCCGGATCCCGATGATGCTTCCTGCGTCGGTCAGATATTTCATGAGTGCCTGAGACAGGGCAAAAGTAGCCCCTCCGCATCCTTTCCGGTCGGTATCATCCACGCCGATGGTGACCGGCGTCAGGGCAGAGGTCCTAACTTCGCCGGTGATGACCCCGCCGGCCGCGCTGATCTGTACGCCGTTCACGCCTTTTGCATGACCCATCATCGAAGAGAGGGAATACGCCGGTCCGCCGGGTACCGATCTGATGGTTTGGACGATCTCGTTTCCCTCTTTTCTCACCAAAGCAAGACCCACGGCGGCAGAATCCAGTCTGAGTTCCTTCGCTTCGCCGATCCGCGCCCGCTCGCGAAAGATCATACCGTCACGCGTGACGGAGATCGCTGCGCCGCCGGCTTTCCGGTGATGAAACTCGCAGAAGCCCGCACATCCGCTCGAGAGGCATTCATGAAAGATCTCGACATCACTGCCGTCATGTGTCGTAAATATCCGTTTGCAGGTGGTCTGCGGGAGAGCGCTTCTGGAGGCGTATTGTGCCGGGTTTCTGCCGTGCGGCTCTTCTTTTACGAAGATGCAGCCTTCTTTGATCATTCGGTTGACCCAGTCCTGCGCTGTTGAACGCGGAACGTTAGCCGCAGCTGCCAGATCTGCAGTCGTGAAGTGACCTTCTTCGAAGGTCATCCGTCTCATGGCTGCGAGAAATGCACCCCGGCGTTCAAGGACGCCGCCGGGTTTTTCCTTACCGGTCATATTTATCGGTAATGAACAGGAGGTCGGCCAGTATAGCGCTGGCCGTTTCAACTGATCCGGCCCCCCGGCCGATGAACGTTATCGCGCCGGCATACTCGGTTTCGACGGTCACGGCGTTCAGCGTCCCGGTCACAACAAGCGGATTGGTCTTGGAGATAAGGCGGGGAGAAACCTCCAGAAGATTTTTCTCCGGATAGAGGGATGCAATCAGACGGATCGAGTGACCGGTCTCTTCAGCCATCAGAAGTGCATCAACAGTCAGGTCGGAGATTCCGGTACGTTTCACATCGGCAAGTTTGACCTCCATTCCAAGCATAGTGTTTGCCAGGATGACGAGTTTGATCGCTGCATCAGTGCCGTTGATGTCGTATGTCGGATCCGCCTCGGCATATCCTAGATCGCGGGCTTCGGCGAGGGCCTGGACATAGGTAAGCCCCTCCTCTTCCATTCTGGTAAGGATATAATTGCAGGTCCCGTTCAAAACACCGTAGAGCGCTTTTATCTTGTTGCCGGCAAGACCATACTTGATTCCGCGGAGAATAGGTACGGCGCCGGCCACGGTTCCTTCAAACAAAAATGCAGCATTGTTCTGCTCAGCCAAACCGAGCAGTTCGGCCGACGCAAGAGAGACAGGGCCTTTGTTGGAAGTGACGACATGTTTACCGCGGGTCAGCGCCGTTTTTATGATGGAGAGCGCCGGTTCGCCGGTGTCGGCATTCGTCGGCGTTACCTCAACCAGAATGTCATATTCGGCGTCCGCCGCGATACGCGATGCCGGCCACCCGGGATCGCCGCACCGTCCGGTCTTCTTTTTCTTTGCAAGGATCTCTTCTATATCAAGACCTGCGGGATCGACGACACCGCTTTTTGAATCGGCCGCTGCAACGATACGGAAACGGCCATCCCCAGAAAGCACCTCAGACACACCGCGCCCAACCGAACCAAGGCCGATAAGAGCGATGTTCCATCTTTTCATAAGCCGCCTCCTATCTGGTTGATGATCAGAAGATGTTTCTCGGCGGCGATGTCCTTGAGCGTTGTGACTGCCTGATTCATCTCCACCTCGTTCATCGCTTTGATCGTGAGTTTTGCCGTCGACGGCTCGGCCATTCCCGGCATGACCAGATCAAGTTCGGTCACTTCAGCGACATTTTCCTTATCGATCCGGTTGACCGTGTCCGTAAGATCGGTGTGCAGGATGTGGCCGATGAGAATGAATGTTTTTGTACAGGTGAGATGTTCGGTTCCGATCCGGACGATGGCCACCCCATTTGCACGGAGGGCGTCCATCAGTTCGACAAGCCGTTTTTCGGGAAGTGATATGACGATGTCTACAATTAAAGCCCCGTTGACGGACTTTGTGTCCCGCTGATGGGAGATAGTTATGATATTTGCCCCGCTTTTGGATATTGGTTCTATTGCAGCAAGTAACTGCCCGGGTTTGTCTTTGAGCTCAAGTCGTAGTGAGGTTCTGACATTTTTCTGCAAGCGTATCCCTCTTATTCTTAATAATTCTTCTTTTAGAAATGGATAAGGATTCCCATAGGCCCCCATATTATTCTTTACACCGAGTGAGAGGGCATGAGGGTATTTTTATGCAGATGTTTGCAGGAGGAGATTCCTGCAGCATACTCAACGGAAGAACTTTTAGCCTGTTAAAGACTCATAATATTAATAGTATTAATAATGAAGCTCGTTGTCAATGAACACCGGTGTAAAGGCTGCAATATGTGTACGAAAGTCTGTCCTTACGGAATTTTCCAGGAAGGAACCAGACCCGGGTCACGCGGCTACATCATCCCGGTTTTGGATCACCCGGAAAGGTGTACAAACTGCCGTCTGCAGAAGCTCTATGGTCGCCAGCTCTGCGGAATGTGTCAGATGATCTGTCCGGACCAGGCAATATCCTGGATTGATGAAAAACCCTTCGAGCCTCAGAAAGTGGTGATTGAATATTGACGGACAAAACTGATTTCCTGAATGGCAATGTTGCCTGCGCAGAAGGAGCTTTGGCTGCCGGATGCAGATTTTTTGCCGGCTACCCCATCACTCCGTCCACCGAGGTCGCCGAGCGTATGGCGGTCCGTCTGCCGAAAATCGGCGGGACCTTCATCCAGATGGAGGATGAACTGGCCAGCGCCGCCGCGATCATCGGAGGCTCATGGGCCGGCGCCCGGACGATGACCGCGACGTCGGGACCGGGTTTTTCCCTGATGATGGAAAATATCGGTTATGCCGCTTTCACGGAAACACCGATCGTGATCGTGAACGTCCAGCGCGGAGGGCCGTCCACCGGCCAGCCGACGATGGCCGCCCAGGGAGATATGCTTCAGTGCAGATACGGCTCGCACGGGGATTACAGCGTGATCGCCCTGTCTCCGTCTTCTGTTCAGGAAATGTATGATCTGACGGTCAAAGCGTTCAATCTTGCCGACCGATTCAGGACCCCGGTGTTTGTGATGACGGATGAGACCATCGGCCATATGCGGGAAAAGATCACTTTGCACAGCGATGTCGAGATCGTGCCCCGCCGCGAGCTGAAAGAGGGCGAACTTCCTTGTGCCCCGGACGAGAACGGCGTTCCCGGATTTGCCACCTTCGGTATGGGTCACAATGTCCACATCACCGGACTGACCCATAATGATAAAGGATATCCGGCTACCGACTCTGCGGAGGTCCACGAAAAACTGGTCCGCCGGCAGGTGCGAAAGATCGAGGACTTCAGAAATGAGATCGCTGATGTCGACATCATCAACCCGGACGCAGAGCTGGTCTTTATCTCGTATGGTGCGCCGACAAGAACTGTCCGTCAGCTTCTTCATGATGTTCCGGATACCTACGGCCATCTGAATCTGCGGATCGTCTGGCCGTTCCCCGATGAGTCGCTGCTCGCATTCAAAAATGCGAAAGCATTCATCATCCCCGAGATGAACCTTGGGCAGATCGCAAAAGAGGTCCGCCAGTACACCAACATCCCGATCGTCGCCGTCCCGAAACTCGGCGGTGCCCTCCATACGACGAAAGAACTGCTTAAAGCAGCGGAGATCGCAAAAACTGTGAAAAAACCCGTGACCGAGGTGTGCTTATGAATCTGGAAGACTGGTACCGTCAGGACCGGTTGCCCCATATCTACTGCGCGGGATGCGGCAATGGGACGGTCATCAACTGCACGCTAAGAGCAGTCGAGGCGCTCGACTACAAGCAGGAGGAGACGACGTTTATCTCCGGGATCGGCTGTTCGTCCCGTGCTGCGGGATACACCTCGTCTGATTCGCTGCATACGACCCATGGCCGGGCGCTTGCCTTTGCCACGGGTCTGAAACTTGTCAAGCCGCGTCAGCATGTGATCATATTTACTGGGGACGGGGATTGTTCGGCGATCGGCGGGAACCACTTCATCCATGCATGCAGGAGAAACATCGATATCACCGTGATCTGTATGAACAACAACATCTACGGCATGACCGGCGGTCAGGGAAGCCCCTGCACGCCATACGGCGCAATCAGCACGACCACCCCGTACGGTATGCAGGAACAGGCATTCGATCTCTGCAGGGTGGCCGAAGCTTCCGGTGCGAACTATGTTGCACGCTGGACCGCGTTCCACGTAAAAGAACTCACCGAGGCGATCCGCGCCGGACTCGAGACACCGGGTCTTTCATTCATCGAGGTCATGACCCAGTGCCCCACCTCGTTCGGCAGCAAAAACAAGATGCGCCAGGTGACCCAGATGATCGACATGTTCCGGGAAAATGCCGTGCTGAAAGTCAAAGCCGACCGTGATGCGGCCAAAGGCATCGCGCTCCCGCCTGAAAAGTTCGTTGTCGGTCAGTTTGTCCGCAGAAACAATCCCCCTCTCGGCGTGGAGGCGGCGAAATGAAATCGGAGATCAGATTCTCCGGTCTCGGCGGACAGGGGATCATTACGGCTGCAGTCATTCTTGGAAGAGCGGCCGCCCTGTACGGGGGTAAATATGTTGTTCAGACCCAGAGTTACGGTCCTGAGGCCCGCGGCGGCGCCTCTGCCTCCGCGGTGATCATCTCAGATGATCCGATCCATTATCCTAAGGTCACGGATCCGGATGTATATGCCATTATGTCCCAGGAGGCATACAATAAATACGGCTCAAATGTGAACAAGGATGCCGTCATGCTCATCGACCCCGGGTATGTGACCAGCCGGCCGGCATGCAGATATTATGAGGTTCCGGCAACGGCAGAAGCAAAATCCCAGCTGGGAAAAACGGTGTTTGCCAACGTGATCATGCTCGGGGGGATCCTCGAAGCGACCGGGATCGTGTCCTACGATGCGCTTGAACACGCCGTTCTCGACAGTGTCCCAAAAGGCACTGAGGAAAACAATAAACGGGCGCTTGCGATCGGGCAGGAACTCGTCAGGAGTCAGATATGAAATTCCGTGAATATGAAGCAAAACAGATCTTCCGGGAAGCAGGTATCCCGGTGCCAAAAAGCGTTCTGATCACAACCGCCGAAGAGGCAAAACCGGCTCTGCAGAAGGTTGCAGAAAAGGTCGTTCTCAAAGCCCAGGTCGATGTCGGCGGAAGAGGAAAAGCCGGCGGCATCCTCCCGGCTGTGTCCGAAAACATCTCAGCCGTTGCCGGCGAGCTGTTCGGCAAGACGATCAAAGGACTTCCCGTTGAAAAGATCCTGATAGAAGAGGCGCTCGAGATCTCGCATGAATATTATCTGAGCATCACCATCGACCGGGCAAAAAAGATGCCGCTGATCCTCTTCTCCAGCGAAGGGGGTGTCGAGATCGAGACACTCGCAAAGGAACGGCCCGAAGCGCTCCGCCGCGTGTATGTGGACCCGTCCTTTGTCACGCTTCCCGACTTCATCGTTCGAAACGTGATCGGGGCGGCGCCCAAAGAGCTCGGAAAAATAGTCCGGGATCTCTATACCGTTTTTCAAACAAAAGACGCCGTTCTTGCGGAGATCAACCCATTGGTTATGACGCCGGACGGCATTTTTGCAGCAGACGGAAAGATCATTCTGGATGACAACTCACTGACCCGCCAGGGCATCTCCGAAAACCGGGACCTCACTTCCCGTGAGGCCGAAGCCGAAAAACACGGCTTCTCATATGTCGAGCTGGACGGAGATATCGGCGTGATCGGAAACGGAGCGGGCCTCACCATGGCGACCCTCGATATCATCGCCCATTATCACGGCAAAGCCGCGAACTTCCTGGATGTCGGCGGCGGAGCCGCTTCGGACCGGGTCATGTATGCGGTCAGGCTGGTTGCATCCATGCCGGGCGTAAAAGTGATCGTGGTCAACCTCCTCGGCGGGATCACCCGCTGTGACGAGGTCGCCAAAGGGATAATCGATGCAGGCGTCCCGCAGCCGGTGATCGTCCGGATCGCCGGCACAAACGAAGAGGAAGGCCGCCGGCTCCTTCAGGAGTGCGGATACGTCATGTCCGACACGATGGATGCGGCGATTCGTGAGGCAGTGGAGGCAGTACAATGATCTATGCAGGAAAGAACACCGGCATCCTTGTTCAGGGAGCGACCGGATCTCAGGGAAAGTTCCACATCAATCTGATGAACGCCTATGCAAAACAGGTGGGCGGCACCGGCGTTGTTGCGGGCATGACTCCGGGAAAAGCCGGGCAGGATGTCTTCGGCGTTCCGGTCTACAACTCGGTCGTGGACGCTCTGGATGAACATGAGATCCAAGCATCAGTCATATTCGTTCCGGCAACCGGATGCGGCGACGCGATTATGGAAGCTGCCGATGCACGCATCCCGACGGTCGTCACGATCACCGAACATGTCCCGGTACATGATATCATGCGGGCGCTGGCCTATGCAAAGTCCCGCGGGACCCGGGTCATCGGCCCCAACTGTCCGGGCATGCTTGTTCCGGATGAATGCAAACTGGGCATCATCCCGGCAAACCTCTGTAAAAAAGGTGATGTCGGCGTTGTTTCCCGGAGCGGGACCCTGACATACCAGGTCATTGCCGAACTCACCTCAGCCGGTCTTGGCCAGTCCGGGATCATAGGCATCGGCGGAGACGCCGTTATAGGTCAGACCTTCTCCGAAGTTGTGGACGAGTTCCATGCGGACGGGCGGACCAAAACCGTTGTGCTGATCGGCGAAGTGGGCGGCAGTCTGGAGATCGACGGTGCACGCCGTGCGCTGGATCTCGGCATGCCGATCGTCTCGTATATCGCCGGCGTTTCAGCGCCGAAAGAAAAACGCATGGGTCATGCCGGCGCGATCGTCGAAGGGGGCGAAGGAGATGCTGCATCAAAGATCGAACGTCTGCGTGCGCTTGACATCCCAGTTGCAACACGCCCGTCAGAGATCCCGGCACTCATCAGGAGCTTGTGATGAATGATAAGAACAGAAATCTTCTATTAGCCGCGGACAATCTGGCAAAAACGGTGAACGCACTTGCCGTCATCTCATTTCTCCCAAAAGAGGAGGATGTCGTCATTGATACGCCAACCGTTTATGTTGCCGATATCCAGCCTGAGATCCTGCGTGATCACAGTATGCTGGCACTCGTGGATTACTGTTCCAATCAGATCGTCGATGCGGTCCTTCAGTATAAGATCCTGACCAAAGCAGACTGCGGAACTGTCGTTGCCGCTTTCCCGTATGCCATCCTCATCTATGATGTGGGAAGTCAGGAGAACTCCTTCTCGGTAGGTGACTATGCCCACATCGTCGAACCGGAAGCTTTGCATGCCGTGCTGATGCTCGCGCTCGAACTTGCCCATGACGGCCGGGAAGGCAGATCAGTGGGAACTGCATTCATCGTGGGAGACATCGATGAACTGAAACGCTGGTCCCACCAGGGCGTCCTGAATCCGTATGAAGGTCATCCAAAAGAGGTCCGCGATATAAAGATCCGGGAAAACTGGGAAAGCGTCAAGGAGTTTGCCCAGCTTGACGGAGTGTTCATCATCGATAAAGAGGGGATCATCGCCGCCTCCGGCCGATACCTCGATGCCGACAGCCGTGATGCAAACCTGCAAAGCGGCCTTGGCGGCAGACATCTTGCCACCGCCGCGATCACCAAAGTCGTACATGCGGTAGGGATAGTGGTCTCCGAGTCAGGCGGCGTCATCCGCGTTTTCGTCGGCGGCAAGTCCGTTGCCCAGATCCGCACAGACGTCAGACTGGTACTGTAAACCGGCACGGTCGTTTCAGCCTGCAGGGACCGCGGGTTTCCCGAAGATCCGCAATGATGCAAAATTTTCTGATTTGCAATGCAATCTTTTTTATATTCAAACATCAGATTATTCTGAAGTGATTCAAAAATGAAGAGAAATATCAGTATCACACATCTTTCTCAGACTCCAATGGAAAAGCAGAAAGTTGAACTCGTCGAACGCAAATGCATCGGTCACCCCGACAGTATTGCAGACGGGGTCGCCGAAGCGATTTCCCGGGCACTTTGCAGAGAATATATGGAAGAGTGCGATGGTGCTGTCCTTCACCACAACACCGATCAGGGAGAAGTCGTCGCAGGCGAGTCCAGACCGCAGTTTGGCGGCGGCAAGATCATCAAACCGATCTACTTCCTCCTTACTGGAAGAGCTACCCGTCAGTTCGGCGACAAAGTATTCGCAACCGACGCCATCGCCGTAGAAGCGGCGCGCGCTTATCTGAGACAGACCATCCCCACGTTCAATATGGAGACCGACGTCATCGTCGACTGCCGTATGGGGACCGGTTCTACCGATCTGCGTGATGTGTTCCACACAAAGAAAGGCCACACAGCAGTTCCGCGTGCCAACGACACCTCATTTGGCGTCGGTCATGCTCCCTTCTCCCAGGTCGAGCAGATCATCCTCGGCCTTGATGAATACATCGCCAATGAGTTCCGCCCGAAAAACCCGATGGTCGGCTACGATCTCAAACTCATGGGGCTCAGAGATATCAACACGATCACCATTACCGTCGCTTCCGCAATGGTCGACAGGTATTGTTCCGGGATCGACGAGTATGTCGAGATGAAAGAGAAGATGGCAGAATCCTTCACCCAGGTCGCCAGACAGTACACAGACAGAAAAGTCAAAGTTGAGATCAACACCGCAGATATCATCCGCAAAAAGACGACCTCGGTCTTCCTGACCGTGAACGGCACCTCCGCAGAGATGGGAGATGACGGATCGGTCGGACGCGGAAACCGCTGCAACGGACTGATCACGCCGAACAGACCGATGTCCATGGAAGCAACCTCCGGTAAAAACCCGATCAACCACATTGGTAAGATCTACAACCTGCTTTCCACGGAAATCGCACAGGAAGCATGCCAAAAAGTTGACGGCATCGAAGAGATGTATGTCAGACTCCTCTCCCAGATCGGTCACCCGATCGACTACCCGCACATCGCAAGTGTCCAGTGCATAACCAAACGCGGATACACATTCAAGGATTTCGCACCCGAAGTCGAGGAGATCGTCAACAAACGTCTGGAGAATATCACTGACATCACCAGACTCGTCATCGACGGAAAATTAAAGACCTTCTGAACCTATGGCAAAAATACGTCTGGCGATTCCAAATAAGGGCCGTATAGCAGAACCGATCAATGACCTGATGGATAAAGCAGGCATCCATATCAACATGACCGGTTCACGCCAGCTTATCGCAAAGACCATAGATCCGGAAATCGAGGTCCTGTTCGTCAGGCCGATCGATATCCCCGAATATGTGGCTAAAGGCGTTGCAGATCTGGGGATAACCGGGCTGGATATGGTTGCAGAACGCAGGGCCGACGTCGCCTGCCTTCTGGACCTCAACTTCGGCTCGGCCAAACTCGTGATCGCCGTACCTCAGGAATCCCCGATCACCTCGGTGGAGAAGATGAACGGGATAAAAATCGCCACCGAGTTTCCAAATATCTGTAAAGATTACTTTGCCGAAAGATCCATCGATGTGAACATCATCGAGGTCTCCGGGGCATGCGAAGCGGCACCCCACCTCGGCATAGCCGACGCCATCGCCGATCTGACCTCGTCAGGGACGACTCTCGAAGTCAACAAACTCAGGATCGTTGAAGAGATCCTCGCAAGCACGACCAACGTCATCGCCAACAAAACCTCGCTCTCAGAAAAACATGCAAAGATCGAAGAGATCCTGCTTGCCTTCGAGAGCGTGATCGCAGCAAAAGGTCAGTGCTATCTGATGCTGAATGTCAGACGGGAAAAACTTGAAGAGATCAAATCGCTGATCCCCGGGCTTGGAGGTCCTACCATTATGGATATCGCCGGCTCTGACTCCGTGGCTTTGCACGCCGTCGTATCAACCAACAAAGTGTATCAGCTGATCAATCAGCTGAAACGCGCCGGAGCACGGGATATCCTTGTTCTGGACATCATGAGGATGGTGAGATAAGATGCAAGTTTTCCCGGCGGTCGATATCCTCTCCGGGAACTGTGTGCAGCTTGTCGGCGGAGACCGTCTGACAGCAACGGTATACGGATCCCCGATGGATAATGCACGCCGCTGGATCTCTGAAGGTGCATCCAATCTCCATGTCGTGAATCTGGATGGAGCATTTACCGCGAGCACCACTAATGCGGCGATGATCCGCGAAGTGGTCGAGAGAACCGACGTCTTCGTTCAGGTCGGCGGAGGTATTCGCAGTCTTGAAGATGCCCGCGGATGGCTGAACTGCGGGGTCTCCCGGATCATCCTCAGCACATTCGCGACTCAGGATCCCTCCGTCATCCGGACGCTAAGTCAGGAGTTCGGCAGTGAACGCATAATGGCAGGTGTTGACGCACGAAACGGCGAGATCGCCGTTTCCGGATGGCAGGAACTGGCAGGCGACTTTATCGGATGGGCGGAAAGATTTGAGGGACTGGGTGCAGGTTCTCTTCTCTTCACGAATGTTGATGTGGAGGGAAAACAGTCGGGGATCGATCGCGCCCCGGTCCAAAAACTCCTGGACGCCGTCAGTATCCCGGTGATCATCGCCGGCGGCGTGACATCATCACAGGATGTCCGCTGTCTCAAAGAGCTGGGAGCAGCCGGCTGCGTTCTTGGTTCTGCCCTGTACAGCGGAAAGATCACCTTGAAAGAGGCACTGGAGGCAGCAGTATGAGATCAGTTGAAAAAAGCAGAGAGACAAAAGAGACCGCCGTGCGGGTCGTTTTCGATCCGGACACGCCCGGAACCGTCGTTATATCGACCGGGATCGGATTTATGGACCACATGCTGAACGCTTTTGCCCGCCACGGCGGCTTTTCGCTGACCGTTGAGGCAAAAGGGGACCTTGAGGTCGACTGTCATCACACGATCGAGGATATAGGGATCGTCCTTGGAACGGCCGTCAAAGAATCTATTGGTGACGGGCGCGGCATCCGTCGGTTCGCCCATGCGATCATCCCCATGGACGAATCACGCGCCACCGCAGCGCTCGACATCTCCGGCAGAGGATATCTCGTAATGGAGGGCTCCTTCACCGGCATCTCGACAGGAAGTATCCCAAACGATCTGTTCGAACACTTCTTCTACAGTCTCTGTAATAACGCAGGCATCACTGCTCATCTGATCTTCTCCGGCGTGAACGATCACCACAAATGCGAGGCGGTCTTTAAGGCTTTCGGCATAGCTCTGGGGAAAGCTCTGTCAGTCAGGCCTGGAGATACCGCGGTTCCAAGTACAAAAGGAACCCTCTGACTTTTTTTAAGAAATACTCTCTTAAGTGAAAATCGGGAGGCTTCAAAGGAAACCGCCCGTGTAAAATAATCAAGCCTGGGCTTGTTTTATGCACGGGAATCTTAGACCCGCACACCACACAAAATCTGGTTATTCTTTTGTGGCGAGGTCGATGTCCTCTGCCTTAATGGTCTTTCTGCCGGCGTGCTGCGCAAGTTCGAATGCCTGCTTTGCGATAGCTTCGATGTAGGCTTCTGCTTTTGCTACTAATGCATCTGCTGCATCTTCGCCAACACGGACTGCGCCGGCTTTCTTTGCAAGTCTGACGACTGCTGCTTTAGGTAAGTCTGCCATAATTATTCTCAAACAAAAAATGGTTCAAAATAATATATAAAACTATGCCAGTATTGGCCATTTTTATCATACAGAAGGTTTTTCAAGGTTATTTAAGAATCTGCCTGACCATTGTGCCCGAATTTCCGATTATGTCAGTATTTGAACCTTAATCTCCAAAAGGACCAATATTAAGAGATATTATTTTTCGCAAGAGCTGCGGCCAGATTCAGGGCAGGGACATATCCGGACGAGGCGCGCGAACTATCGACAAAAACGCCGGGAATATTCGTAACCGGCGCACCATGCCCGATTCCGGCTCCAAGAAACGTGAGTGTGCGGAAAATCAGGTTCCCGGATATGCCGTCCGGAGCAATAATAACCCCAAACTCTTTCACGGCATCCTCGATCAAAATCTCGCAGTGCATAGCTCCGGTCATCTCCGAAACCAGGACCGCATCCCTTATCGATCTGTCAACGACCGGGTGTCTGCCGATATCGCCCAGCCGCCCGCCGGAAAGGACCGCGGTCTTATCCGACATCCCAAACCGGCGTGCAAGTTTTCGCCCCCGGACAACAAGATCCGCCTTCTCTTCAACTGTCCATCCCTCATCAACACCGACCGGGGCAAGAAAAAAACGGTCGCCGTGTACCGTTTCCAGCAAGGCGATCCGTTCCAGGCGTGCAACTCCGCAGGCGGTCTTCAGATATCTGAGCGTTTCATTTGCCGGGAGGGTGCCCCGGACGGCGCCGTCTAGCTTACCTGCACACAGATCATCGATCAGCGCGGCGTGAGGGCGGTCCGAGACGACCGAACCGACAAAAGCCGACTCATTCTGCGGCAGAGCACTATAACAGAGGATACGGACATCCTCTGACGCTGCCTTTTCTGCACTTGCCAAAACCTTTCCGGCGTCAGAGCCGCATCCGATCCCGATCGTTATCATACAGTGCTGATATTGGTTATACCTTCTATGCAGAAGTTGAAGAGCGTGGCTTTCTCATCCCCTTTCTGAAGAACCAGTCTTCGGGTATTGGTCACCGTACCAATGACCTGGGCGGCCATACCGACTTTTCTAAACAGCTGACAAACCGACTCGACTGAACTCTGATTTGCGGTCACCACAAATCCCATTCCCGGATACATACGGACCCACTGCTCAAATCCGATCCCGAGCTTCTCCAGATCAGGACGCGGGATCGCGTCGAGATCGATCAGACCGCCAACACTGCTGGACTCAAGAAGCATGCCGAGCGTTCCGATGACTCCCGGATTCGAGATGTCTTTTCCTGCCGTCAGCAGATGACGTTCGCCGAGCGTTTTCATTACTGCGATCTGCGATCTGAGCAGTTTTGGATCCTTCATCGTGACCGAGTCCCAGTTCATGCCTGCATTCGGATGGATCCTGCCGTTCAGATCGATCGCGACGATGATGGCATCTCCGGGTTCTGCAGTCGTGCTGTAGATCACACTTTCCAGCTCGGCGATCCCGAGGATCGAAACGTCGATAACATTGTGCGGTGCGTCGGGGTGAAGATGACCGCCCACGACCGGCACGTCAAAAGCCTTCGCCGCATCGCACATGCCACGGGTAACCTTGTCCATGAGTTCATCATCCGCAGCAGAGAGAACATCGACCATCGCGATCGGTCTGCCCCCCATTGCAGCTATATCATGGATATTGACCAGGATCGAGCAGTATCCCGCCCAGTACGGATCAAGATCCATCAGCTGATTCCAAATACCGTCTGCAGCCAGAAGAAGAGCCGAACGACCGTTCTGTATCACCGCCGCATCTTCGCCATAGGAGGCAATCACATCGATATTGTCGATGTGGAGGGTTTTTACGAGATTTCCTATTGCTTTTTTGCGTCGTACACCGTCATACTGTCTGACGGCGTTTGAAACGGATTCGGGAGTATATGTGTCTGCAGACATAATGGTAGAATCACCTCTTGAAATTGAAGAAACCGGGCATGCTGCTCCCAGTATGTGTCTTGTCTATTTATTCCCCTTCTGTAATGATAATATCTGTGTTTTAACAAGCGCAGACATGGATAAATTTTATCGTTACATATAGTAAATATACCATGTTAATGTGGGTATATGTTTGAAGATGATATGATAGCCCAGCTGAAAGGGATCGGTCTGAGCGAGTATGAATCAAAAATCTATCTCATACTCGCCTGCATCCACTCTGCCAGCCCCAGAGAACTTCACGAGACCACACAGATCCCACGGGGACGCGTGTATGAAACACTTGCCTCGCTGGAAAAAAAGGGTTTTATCATTTCAACCAGACAGTCCCCGGTCCGTTACCGGACTGCCGATGTTCCCTACACCATGGAACGGCTGAAAAAAGAGGCAGTTGTCAGGTATGACATGCTGGGTATGGCTCTTGAGACCTATGCAGCTCTTGCCTGCCCCGATCGGCCGGATCAGACCTATAATATCCAAACAGAGTGGGGTGTTGAGAATCACATCCGTTATCTTCTGAGAACAGCAAAAAACGAACTTCTCATCATCTCCGACGATCCTGTTTTTTATCAGCAGTATGCTGAAGACATTGCCCGGGCAGAAAAACGCATTCAGCTCAACTGTGTCGTCAGCAGCAAAAAAACCGCAAAGAGCATACCTTTCCGGTGTTATCTCGCGGATGAAGACACAAAAGATTCCCTATTCTCACCGCCGCTCCTGAGAAAACTCGCCATGCCTGCAAAGGAGATCATCTATGCGGACAGAAAGGAGGTGCTCGCAGTATATGATCGGGAGGGCAAAGAAGAAGCGGCTTTCACGAAAAACAGCATCTACGCTGAATTTATCACCCGTATCGTTTTGAAAAACACGATGATGATCAGTTCATAATAGATTTTTGCAGAATCCGCCGTCCTGCCCGTTCTCAAGCTTTTCCCAACCGTTATAATCTTCAGACGACCATACTACAGTAACGAACATGGACTGGGCAGAGAAGTACCGCCCGATGCATCTTGCCGATATTTTAGGCAATGGATCCGCGGTCAGACAGATAGTTGACTGGGCCAAGACTTGGACGCCGGATTCACGTCCGCTGCTTTTCACGGGGAAACCCGGCATTGGAAAGACTTCGGCAGCTCTGGCCCTAGCCCGTGATATGGAATGGGAAGTTCTGGAACTGAACGCTTCCGATGCCCGGACAAAAGCGATCATCGAACGGGTCGCCGGAAACTCGTCAACGACGACCAGTCTGTTTGGCGCCGGACGAAAACTGATCATCATCGACGAGGTGGATAACCTTGAGGGAAATGCGGACCGGGGAGGTGCCCGGGCGATCGCAGATATTCTGAAAGATGCAAAACAGCCGATCGTTCTGATCGCAAACGACGCATACGGGGTGTCAGATTCGATCCGCAGACTCTGCGATCCGGTCCCTTTCAGGGCGATCGGTGTCTCTACGCTGCAGAAACGGATGAAGGAGATCTGCCGCTTCGAAGAGATCGCCTGCGGGGAAGACGCACTTTCAGCGATCGCGGATAGTTCGGCCGGCGATATGCGTACAGCGGTTAACATGCTGTTTGGCTCCTCGACCGGGAAGACGAGCATCTCCGCAGGAGACATCAATACCGCCCAGAAGGATGAACGTGCCACGATCTTTGACTTAGTGGGCGGCGTTTTTGCAGGAGTTCCGGACCGGGAACTGCAGAAACTTTCCTTCGAATGCGACGAGAAACCGGACTACGTGATCCAGTGGATCGAGGAGTCGGTCCCGCTGATGCATGATCCCAAACGGCGGATCCGTGCATACGGCAGGATCTCCCGGGCCGATGTGTATCTGGGAAGAACGATGCGGCGCCAGTACTTCACCCTCTGGCGGTATGCAACCTCGATGATGACGCTTGGGGTCGCTTCAGAAAATGCGGGAGCAGGCTTTCGGACCAGGATCATGCCGCCTTCCCGCTGGAAACGGATGAGCACGGCGAAAAAGCAAAAAGCAGTCAGAAGAACGCTCGCGGCATCGCTTGCCGAAGGTTACAGTATTCCTGAAAGTCAGATCCTAAGCCAGTATCTGGATCTGCTTTCCCGATTTGCCGAAAAGGATCCCGCCGCATTCTGCGAACGCCATAACCTCGACATCGATCAGATGGGAGTCGTCCTGCACGACAAGGCAGCTGCCGCCGCCGCGGTAAAGACGGTCCAGCAGGCCGCAAAGGAGCGGGACACGAAGGTCAAAAAGATGGCGGCCTCAAAGAAGGCGGAGATGCGCAAACTCGAAGAGCAGCTGGAAGCACTTCGGATGCAGGAACCCCCCGTCCCGGAAACACCGCCGGCTGCAGAAAAACTGCCGCACGAAGAACCTCAGGAAGAAAAAAAGCTCGCCCCAAAGCAGGCGACCCTGGACTTTTTCTGAACCGCTCTATTCCCCGAAAAATCTATTTTTCTCATTGGCCGGCCCGCTCACATTCCGACCGAACGCCAGCCTTTATCTCATAATTTCGTATAATCAATGTGAAATCCCACTAATAACAGGTCACTTGGCAAATACGGATTGAAAACAGTTCGGCCGATCCATCATCACTTCGATGAATTAAGTTGATCTGATTACTCTCAAATTATATTAAAGATAATTTAATTGTAAATAATATCTCATTGTATTTATTATTACACATTAGAGATAAAACATTATTATGCATGAAGTGGATATTATCTGGTATGTCTTCTTCACGAACAGAGATCAAGTCGCTCACCATTCTTCCCGGAACCACCCGCGATGGAACAAAGGAAGGATTTGAGGAGATCGTTATCCGTCCGGGCGACACGTTCTCCATCGTTGGTCCGACCGGTTCAGGAAAAACCGCATTCATCAATGATATCGAAGTGTTCGCTCAGGGAGACACAGTCACAAACCGCCGGATCCTGATCAACGGCAGCGAACCGGGCGAGGCTCTGGTCCGCGACCCTTCCAGAAAACCCATCGCCATGATCACCCAGAATACCAAATGCCTTGCTGACCTGATCGTGTCTGAGTTTCTGGAGATGCATATCCGTTCCCGCAAGCTGAAAGGACAGGGGATCATGGAGAAGACCATCAGCGTCGCAAACGAGTTTACCGGAGAAAAGATCCTGCCGCATATGCGGATGAGCGCTCTTTCCGGCGGGCAGACCAGATCGCTCTTTATTGCCGACGCGATCGTCATCTCCGACACGCCGATCATTCTGCTGGATGAAGTGGAAAATGCCGGCATTTTCAAGGAACGGGTCATCGAAGTCCTGCGTGAAGAAAAGAAGGCCATTATTTTCGTGACCCACGACCCCTATGTTGCCCTGCTCACCGGAACACGGATCGTAATGAGTAACGGCGCCGTAACAAAGATCCTGACCCCAGGCCGGGAAGAAGAGGAGACGCTCGCGGAGATCGCCCGGATGGATGCGAAGATCACGAATCTTCGGGAACGCATCCGTGCAGGCGATCTGCTTTCCGGGCTCGAAGGAGTAAAGGCATGAAGGTGCGGCTGATCGCCATAGCAGGACCGCCGAGCGCGGGAAAAACCGCGGTCGTCAAACAGATCATACGGAATCTTCCTGACCCGAAAAAAGCCGCATACCTAAAAATCGATGTCGTGCAGGCCTGGGAAGACGAGGAGATCGCGGCCGAGTTCGGCATCCCCACAAAAAAGGTGTACTCCGGAGATATGTGCCCGGATCATATGGGGATCATGGTCATCCGGGACGCGATGGAATGGGCAGAAAAAAACGGTGCCGATTACCTCCTGTATGAAAGTGCGGGCCTTTGTCTCCGCTGCACTCCCTACACAAAGAACTCGCTAGGTCTCTGTGTTATCTCGGCCGTGTCGGGAACGCATGCTCCGCTAAAAATGGCCCCCATGATCGCCCTCGCGGATGTGGCCGTAGTAACAAAGATCGATCTTGTTTCCCAGGCTGAAAAGGAGGTCTTCCGCGAGCGGATCAAAGAGGTCGCGCCGAATATCGACATCATCGAAACCAACGCAGTCCAGGGGACCGGGATGCGGTATCTCACCAAAGTGATCGCGGATATGCCCCCCGCTCCGTCGGAAAAGGATATGCTCCGCGGGGTCCCGCCGCTTGGCGTCTGCACGATCTGCATCGGGAAAAAGGAGATAGGATGGCAGGAACATTTCGGGGTCATCCGTCAAATCGACGCTCCCGACAGTATCTACCGGGGTGACTGATGACCTGGATGCCTCCGGGAAAAGACTGCGGCGCCTGCGGAGCGGAAAGCTGCGATGCATTCATGATCCAGGCAGCGTCCGGCATGAAAAACCTTGCCGCCTGCCCGTATTATCATGAGGATTGTTCAAAATACAGCTGTAAAGAGTTATCCGCATCCTATTCGGGTACAGACGTCTGTAATGCTCCGTACGACTTTGTACTTTCCGCGCTCCCAAACGAACCCTCCGCACGAAAAATACTCCTGCCGTTTCGACCCGACCTGGTCGAACGCGAGGAGATCAAAAAAGGCGATATCGTTCTTGGCAGACCTGCGGGTGCCGGATGCCCGGTCCAGCATGTCATCCGGGTCCTCGAAGCTGATCATATCACCGGGCTGATCACCGGACATGTGGTCGGTCCCGCATTTTCCCGGGACAATGCCGACATCATCGATCTGAAAATGTATCATATGATCGGATTTGAAGGAGTGGCCCGGGTCATTACCCGGCCGCCGGCATTCGGGATCAGGCACCCGTTCCTGCCGGGATTCTGTATGATGGACCGGACGCACACCGGCATCGTCAATATGATCCTGCAGAAGTCCTACGGTCTTCATGTCAGAGTGGAGGGGATCGTGATCTTATGAAAACACTTGCAGAAATCAACCGGAAAATCGCCGACAAAACCGCGGTCGTCATGACGGCAAAAACCCTCAAGGAACGTATCCGAAAAGGAGAGAAAATCACCCCGGACGACGTGGACGTGGTGACCTGCGGGACGTTTGGCGTGATGTCAGGGACATCAGCGGTTCTTGCATTCCAGGCAGGCCCCCCCGGAACCTTCCGGTATGCCGTCTCCATGACATTGAACGGGGTCCCGGCGTTCATCGGCCCCTGCCCGAATGAAAGCAACGGACATGTCGATTGTATGGTGTATGGCACATCCCATGCAAAGGAGAACCCCTCATACGGCGGCGGACACCTATTTTCGGATCTTGCCGCCGGAAAGCCGGTCACTGCAGAGATCATCACCGATACGGGGAGAATCACCCGCACGGTGAGCCTTGCCGAGATGTCCTCTGCCAGACTGATCATCACCCGCGGAGGATTCAAAAATTATATGGGATTTGTGAACCGGAGCGGAGAAGAGGTCTCCACGATCTTTTCCACATTCCCGATGAAACCTGAGATGCAGAGCGCGTCCGTTTCCGGCTGCGGAGAGATCAATCCGCTCGAAAATGACCCAGGATTACGTTATCACACCCCCGGAGCGGCAGCACTCGTGAACGGCGGACCCGCCCTGATCCTCGGCTGCGGGACGAGATCGTCGCCGGAGAAACCGAATCTTTCTTTGTCTGCGGATATGCGGGGGATGCATCCGGATCTGATGGGCGGTTTTGTGACTGCTCTCGGCGCCGAATGCCTGACTTCAATTGGGACCGCGATCCCTGTACTGGATGAGGAAACGCTGGATTCCCTCCGCGTTCTCGACGAAGAGATCCCTCTCCCGGTCGCCGAAATACAAAACAGGACCCCCTTTGCCGCGGCGACCTACGCGGATGTCTGGCAGAACACCGACCGTCGGGTCCGTGTCGATGCTTCGCGATGCAGGGACGACTGTGCGGAGTGCGCCAAAGATCTCTGCCCGGTCGCGGCGATCGGACCCGACCTCTCGGTCGGCAAAGCATGCATGGGCTGCCTGACCTGCGTGACCGTCTGCAGAAATCAGGTGTTTTCCGCAAACCCGGGAACGCTGCATATCCCCGATGCGGATATTCGAATCGGTCTTCGCCAGTCCGACCGCGTGCGGGGAGAACGGGCGGCAGCCATGGTTCGCGACCGGATCTCTTCCGGCGCATGGAGGTTTTAGATGGGCGATTATGTATTGCGCTGTCTTGCCGGCGGGGAACTTCTCGAAGACCATTATACCCTTTCCTGCCCCAATCATCCGGGATTTGTACGGGCCGAGTATAAAGCCGCGCAGTTGAAAGTCCGGGAGAATCTGCCGGGCATGTTTCGATTCATCGACTGGCTCCCGGTCCACGGTTCAGTCCCGACACGAGCAAGACCTGTCACCTTTCAAAACCGAAAACTCTGCCGCGAACTCGGGCTGCAAAATCTCTGGATCACGTTTACCGGCTATTATCCGGAACGCGGCTGTTATGTGCCGACCGGTTCGTTCAAGGAACTGGAAGCTCTTCCGACGATCGTCCGTCTGAATGAGGCGGGAGGCGGAACGCTGGTCGTGGCGTCCGCCGGAAACACAGGGCGGGCGTTTGCCCAGATGTCCGCGGAATTCGGGACGCCCGTGGTCCTAGTAGTCCCGGAAAGTTCGGCTGACAAACTCTGGACCGCCGGATGTTTCGACCACAGCGCGATCCGGCTCGTCACGGTCCGCGGGGATTATACGGACGCGATCAGAATCGCCGATAAAATCTGCGAAGCCCCGGGATTTTTCCCGGAAGGCGGCGGGAAAAACATCGCCCGCCGGGACGGGATGGGCTGCGTAATGCTCGATGCCGCCGTCACGATAGGAAAACTGCCCGAGTATTACTTCCAGGCGGTCGGGTCAGGGACCGGAGGGATCGCCGCATGGGAAGCCGCGATCCGTCTGATCGGGGACGGACGCTTCGGGAATACATATCCGGAACTTCATCTCTCACAAAATCTTCCGTTCGTTCCGATGGTCCGTGCATGGAATGCCGGCAGGGATCATATTCTCGATGAGGATATGCCGAATGCACAGGCTTCAATTGCCGCGGTATCCGCCCATGTCCTGACAAACCGTACGCCCCCCTACGGGATCCGCGGCGGGGTCTATGATGCGATGAAATCCTGCGGCGGGCGTATGTACGCCGTAGAAAACAGCGATGCGGCGAGTGCCGCGGCACTCTTTGCCGAAGCGGAAAACGGGATCGATATCGACCCGGCCGCCGCGGTTGCCTTTGCGTCTCTCATCTCCGCTGCCGAAGAGGGTTCCGTCAGGAAAAATGCGAAGATTTTGCTGAACATCACCGGCGGAGGATACCAGCGGGTGAAAAAGGACTGCGAGACCGCAAAGATAGGCGTCTGCACAACAGTCGATCCAGGAGAGGCCCCCATATTATGAACGAAGAGACCGTCCTTCGGATCATGCACGAAGAAGGGATCGATGTGGTCGCTTCGCTTCCGTGCGATAAAAACAAACGGTTCACTGCGCTTTTAGAGACAGAGTTCCCGGTCATCGGCCTTGCCCGCGAAGAGGACGGGGTCGGGATCGGGGCAGGTGTTGTTCTCGCTGGAAAACGTCCGCTCGTCTCGATCCAGAGCTCGGGGCTTGGGAACATGCTCAACGCCCTCCTCTCGCTTTCCTGCGTGTATCACTTCCCTCTGCCGATCCTGGCAAGCTGGCGGGGCGTATGCGACGAGAAGATCTGCGCCCAGATCCCGTTCAATGCTCCGCTTCCAAAACTGCTGGACGTGTACAACATCCCCTACCGGATCTGCAGATCCGCAGATGATCTGGAAGCAATCAGGGAGGTCATAAGAGGTGCGTTTGCAGAGCAGACGCCCTATGTTGCCCTGATCCTTCCCTCCTGCTGGGACCCTCAGCAGGATGCGCCCGTTACGTATCCGAAACGTTCGCTTCCCGACCGGACGTTTTCCCTGCCGGGTTACGCCGAACCGGAACTCACCCGGCTTGAGGCGATCAAAGAGATCGTCTCCTCGGTTCCAAAAAACGCGGTCATCATCTCCAACATCGGGGTCCCGTCCAAGGAACTGTATGCAGCAGGAGACCGGGCAGGAAACTTCTACATGCTCGGAAGCTACATGCAGGCGTCCGCGATCGGGCTCGGGTGTGCGTTTTCTTCACCGAAAACGCCCGTCTATGTGATCGACGGAGACGGGAGTCTGCTCGGATCGGCAGTTTTACCGGTGATCGCGGCACAGAACTGCGAAAATCTCCACATACTGGCGCTGGATAACGGCACATTCGGCAGTACAGGAAATCAGATCAGTCCGGCGTATGGGACCGCAGATATCGGCATGCTCGCACGTGCGGCGGGAATCGGCTCGGTCGAACGTGCCGCGACCCCAAGCGAGATATCAAGCGCCGTGGCCAAAGGAACTTCATTCGTTCATCTGCTCATCCGGCCGGGAAATTCAGGCTCGCCGAATATTCCCCTCCCGCCTGAAGAGATCCGCAGCAGAGTGGAACAGTTCATCCGGAAAAACGGATAAACTGTCACGCTTTTTTTACCGGAATGCGGAGGATGGTTTTCATTTTTCCGGGTTCGGTCTTTCGCGGATCCGAAAGATAGATCTCATGATGCCGTCGACCGGCGAAGTCAGGGACAAAACCGTTTTCCCGGATGAAGATATTTATCTTCTCCAGCGTCGCCGGTTCGTCGTCGAAGGAACCGATATGCATACACTGCACACACAGACCTTCGGAAAATACCTCGAGCCGCGCCTTTGCCGAAGTAAGGTTCTTCTTTGCGTCGACCGTGCGGCATGCCCCGGCAAATACTCCGGGCGTCACGAACTCAGGCTGACGGATCATGGACGTCCAGAGGAACTTTTCTTTGTTTTTGAAGTCGGCAGAGTCGTCCAGACTCCACAACCCTTCAAGCGGAGGGACGACATACTCAAAATATCCTTCCGGTCTCATCTCTCCTTTTTTGTTCATTTTGATCGTATATGACAGACCATACAACAGCTCGACCGCCGCGGGATACTCGCCGGAGGGATCATTCGGGTTTCCTTTCCCGTCGACCATTATGAAGGTCATGGGAGGAACATCTAATGCGGAAGGCTGGTTCTTCGGCTTATACAGATCAGGAAATGCTTTTTTATTAGGAGTTACGCGGTGTTGGGGTGGATTCAATTCGAGAAGGAGTTTAGTGGGTGTGGAAACCTTAGATAAAACCAACCGCGAATCGGCGCGAATCCCGCAAGCCTTTGGCTTGCTCCCAGAATTGGATTTGCTTTTCCTCACTTGAACTCGGCGTGCCTCTCGCAAGTCTATCGACTTGCTCCGCTGAGGTCGTCCGCTTTCAGCGTCCAACCCGCTATCGTCCCGCCGGTTCATCCCTCATCGGGAGCGTTCGGGCAAATCCTGTCGGCGCCCCAGCGCCTCCCAATGGTGAACCCCCTCCCTTTGTTATCTTGAGATTGTCAGAAAAGAACAATATTCACATTTAGCAATGCTCAATGAACATTTCCCTCACAGGAGCCGCTGGGGCGGCGACAGGATTTGCCCGAACGGTCCCGATGAAGGGGCGAGCAAGACAGCGTAGCTGGATTGCGAGAGTGAGGAGAAGCAAATCCGATTCGCTCGCCCGAAGGGCGGATTCAAGCGAGGGTCGAAGACCCGAAGCGGAGAGCAAATCTCTGATTTGCGGTTCGCGCCGATTCGCGGTTGGTTTTTCTCTTGTGTCTGCATAAATGCCTTACACGAAATCGAAGTAGATCTCATACGTGCGTCAGCATTTTCATTGAGAGCACACCGCGTAACTCCTATTTATAATCAAATTTTTCCATCCGGACTTACCCCCCATTCGATGTTTTTCTCGCCAGCTCGGGAAGCGTTTTGATCCAGGCGACCCATTCCCCGAAATGCGGGCACTCCCTGCACATCGTCTCAAGCCCAATCTCCCGTGCGACCGTCAGCCCGTCGGTTGGTTTCTGATATCCCTGATTCACCCGCAGGATCCGTTTGGACGGCGCGGTCATCTCCCCGCCGTTGATCTCTTCCGGGAGAAAATCCTTTCGGACATCGGCGAGTTTTTTCACCTGTTTTTTACTCATCCCGCAGACGGAAAATGCCGACGGATCGGAAAACAGCAGCGTTTCGAACTCATGCAGCTGGATGTTCGCATGAAAATTCTCCCGGTCGATGTCCTTGGCAAACGCCGCCTCCATCTCGGTCACCCGCTCGAGAGGGGACGCCAGATCATAGGACACCGTATATCCCGGGATCTCAGGAAACTTATAAAAATCATACATCGCCGTCACATAGGAACCAGGCCGTCTGCAGAGGTTCAGCACATCCCTCCTGATCTTATCATAACAAGAACAACCGCCTCTGCGGACAACGCCCGATTTACTCTTCGAGGTCATCACGATAACCGGAATGAGATTCACCCCCAGATGCGCCAGTTCCTTTGCCATCAGGCGTTTGATGAAAACCTCTTCGGTATACCCTTCGCAGGAGATGAACAGGTCGATCATGCCTACTGCGGTCTCCCGCCAAAGATGTTCTTTTCCCAGAGCTCCCCTAATGAATAATCCTGTGCGATCCAGTTCTGCAGTTCCTCGTCGTCCTCGAGTCTGCGAAATGTCGATGCGTCGTCGCGCCAGTCGACGACGATGATGTCCTTTGGCTCGAACTCGCTGAGGAGAAGAGCCGACTGCGTGGAGACGATGATCTGTTTGACGATGCCGGCTGATTTGATCAGGGCCGCAAGCAGCGAAATGGCGTAAGGATGCAGACCTATTTCAGGCTCTTCAATAAGCACGGTTTCGGGGATGTTGTCGACCGGCTGAAGAAGAAGCGTAGCCAGGCAGATGAACCGAAGGGTTCCGTCGGAGAAGTCGGCCGCTTTGAACGGCATGTTCCCGTGGGTGGAACACCATTCAAGCTCGATCATCTCAGGGTTTTCGGGCTTCGGCCGCAGGATGAAGTCCTCAAAAAAGGGTGCGGCGAGCTGGATCACTTTTCTGATCCGCTGGTAGTTGTTTGGGGAGGTGAGTTTGAGGAGGTAGAGATATGCGGCAAGATTGCCGGCGTCCTGTCTGAGGGAGATATTATCATTGATCGCATGGATCTGTTTGACTTTTGCATGATCACTGGTGTCATGGAAGTGATAGACGATCCACTGATGGACATGTTTCATGACGTATTTGTCGATGAAGGTCCCGGTCCCTGCGTCGTAGCGGGATTCGAGGTGACCGGAGCCGAGCGACCGGTTTTCGGTGAGGAGGTTCCAGGAGAACCATTCGTCTTCGAACATCAGCCGGTTGTCTTTGGTGGGTTTGAGATCGAATCCGTATCCGTTGTTTCCAAAGTACAGGCCGATGCTGATCTTTTCGGTTTCACGCCTTCCAAACCAGAGGAGGGAGTCGGGACCGCCGTTATAGGTGACGTAGTTCTGGAGGCGTTTGGCAAAGATCTGTTCCATCATGCAGAATACTGAGAGGAAATTCGATTTTCCCGCGCCGTTGGCTCCGATGAGGATGTTGATGTCGCGAAGTTTGAGGTCGCAGGATCGTATCGAGCGGAATCCGCGGATCGTTATCCGGTCGATCTGGGAACCGGGTTGTTTCTGCCTCATATGTTTAGCTTTTGTTTACATGGATGATAAGGGTATCTTCAAATGAGGGGGATCCCGTTATGCTGTCAAAGTAACGGAGAGGGGAGGTCAGATAGATTTTTGGGGTGTATTTCGGGTGAGGGCAGAGGCGGGTGCGGGATTCGGGAATGAAACGGCTGAGTGAGGATGCATGGATCGATTTAACCGCGAACCGCAAATCATAGATCTGCTCTCCGACTCGGGTCTTTGACCCTCGCTTGCTCGGTTGCGTGCGGGTTTTTTCTCACACTTGTATTTTATCTCTCTTTTTTTGAATCGGGGTGCGGGGAAGTGACTGCGGGGTGAGCCGCAAGGCTCGCCCTTAGCCGAGCAAGTCGCCAGACTTGCGATCAAATCGTTAGATTTGCGACTGAGAGGTTTTTGGGGTGATCCGAAGGGGTTTATGAGTGTGGGGTTTTTGGTGTGTTTTTCGGTTTGGTGTACGGGATTTTTGGGTGGTACCATCCATCACACGAAATTCACGAAAAACACACGAAAACACGAAAAAGAGAAAAGTTCGTTGGACGGGCTCCATGTATTACCCTCCCCAGTCCCCCACACGAAACTATCGAAAATCAACGAAATGCACGAAAAGGGGGACAGGGGCGGATGAACTAAATCACGCACGGGCCTCTGATCATGGATATGGGTCATCGTGTATTTCCCATATACATGTGTGATGTTGAAGTCTGCGATGCATTCGTTCGCGGGTCATATTACTTCTTGGTTTTCCAGGAAGGGATTTGTCTTGCCATCTCAAGATTATTGATAATCCGAAGAAGAAATCCATGTACACAGATGGAAGTTGGCATAAAATATGTAACTATGTTTCAGTTGAGATGAAAAGACGATTGGATGATCTAAATATTAAAATGAAATCCTATGAGTAAAGATAATAGAGTTAGAATGAGGCAAACTCAGGAGATTTAGTAATATCCTCAATAATTTTTCCAATAGATATAAGTCTCACTGTGGGGAATGTATTGTTTATTGGGATGATTCTATTGTCGAATATGGAATATACAAGTATTTTTCAGAATTAACAGGTGAGCCAAGTGGAGTCAAATTTTTATTTTTTATCTAAGTATTTGCCAGATATGGCACAACTTGGAATAGCAGCAGAAACAGAATATCTTCAGAATGAAAAGATCAGAGTAGATGTATCGATCGTTCCAGTAGTAAATTATGCTCTCCAGCAAAACAAATTACCTTTAGTCCAATCAACATCCATCATCAACAATTCAGAACAGGAAATTAGTGATGTAGAATTACGCATAACTTCAACCCCTGAATTCATACATAAATTTGTCACATCAATACCTTATATCCCTGCAAATAACACATACGACATCAAAGACATTACTCTTCATCTTGATGCAGAATATTTAGCAAGTCTCACTGAAAAGATCACAGGCAGTCTACATATATCTTTGTCAAGCAAGGATACAGTCCTCTATTCTGAAGATATTGATGTCACTGCACTTGCTTTTGATGAATGGCATGGATACTCAATTTATCCAGAATTATTAGCTGCATTTGTCACACCAAATCACCCTGAAGTTACTAAAATAAATGCACGTGCTGCAGAAATATTGGGTGATTGGACAGGGGATCCATCTCTTGATGCATACCAGACGCAAGATCCAAACAGGGCCAAACAACAGGCTGCTGCAGTATTTGTTGCATTACAGCAACAGAACATTATCTACTCAGTTCCACCGACAAGTTTTGAAAAGATTGGTCAGCGTGTACGACTTTGTGATGCAGTATTGCAGATGAAAATGGGAACCTGTCTTGATCTATCCTTACTCTATGGTTCATGTTTGGAGTCAATAGGTCTTAATCCAATCCTCATAATTAAACCAGGTCATGTTTTTGCAGGTTTCTGGCTTTATGATCATTCCTTCCCTGAATCTGTTCTGGATGATGCAAGTTTTATTACCAAGCGTTTAGCAAGCGGCATAAAAGAAATTGTTGTTGTTGAGTGTACTCTATGCGTTTCCGGAAAACATTCCAAATTTGATGAAGCATGTAAAGTAGCTGAGGGTGAATTAATCGGTGAAGATTCAGTTGACTGTATTATTGATATCAAACGTGCCCGCCTAAGTGGAATTTCTCCACTTCCAATTCGTGTTCGAACTGAATATGGATGGTCTATCGAGCGTGAAATCGTAAATAAAGGGGAATATACCGCAATTCCTGATGATGTTGGGACACGACTTATCATTGATGATAATGGCAAAAAAGAAGAATTCTCCAAAATTGCCTTATGGGAACGTAAACTACTGGACCTGAGTCTGAGAAATTCACTTATAAGCATGCGTTTGTCAAGTACTGTGGTCCCCATCCTTTCTGCTTCATTAGATGAATTGGAAGATGCATTGGAAGACGGCAGGGAGTTTGTTTTACACTCACTTCCTGTAGACTGGTCGATACCAAAGACACACATTAATTTTGAAACGATCCACGATTTGGGGGGCAATGCTGCTGTCATAAGATCTGAATTTAATAATAAACGTCTTCGTTCAATATTCTCCGAAGAAGACCTTGCTATTAGACTCAAAAAATTGTATCGTGTTGCTAATACATCATTAGAGGAAAATGGTGCAAATACACTTTACCTTGCTCTCGGTATTCTGAGATGGTATGAAACAGAACGTACCCAAAAACCAAGATACGCTCCTATTATATTGATTCCAGTAGAGATCGTCCGAAAATATGCTGCCCAAAAATATGTTGTTCGAATTCGTGACGATGATGCTCAGATAAATATCACTTTGTTGGAGAAACTTAAGCAAGACTTCCACATTACTGTGAATGGTTTAGATACCATTCCTTTGAGTGAACATGGTGTGGATACACGTAAAATCTTCACCATTATAAGAAATGCCATAATGGAACAGAAAAGGTGGGAAGTTCTTGAATCTGCATATCTTGGTATATTCTCCTTTTCGCAGTTTGTAATGTGGAACGATGTTCGGAATCGAATAGAGGAACTTAAACAAAATAAGATTGTAAAAAGTCTCGTGGATGGAAAACTCTCATGGGATGCCCATGAAATGGATATGGGCATTTATGTTCCAGAAGATAACGTTCTCCTTCCAATTCCTGCAGATGCATCGCAGCTCTATGCAATCAAAGCTGCCAGTAATGGTAAGAGTTTTGTACTGCATGGTCCGCCTGGCACGGGTAAATCACAGACGATTACTGCACTTATTGCAAATATTTTAGCAGAGGGAAAAACTGTACTTTTCATTGCAGAAAAGATGGCTGCATTAGAAGTGGTACAAAAACGTCTTGAAGCGATTGGTTTAGGTCCTTTTTGTTTGGAAATTCACTCAAACAAGTCCAAGAAAATGGATATTTTAGATAAACTTAACAAAGTCACATCAATCACAAAATACAAATCCTCAGAAGAATACGAAAACAAAGCAAACCATATTGCAAATCTGAGAAAGGAACTCAATGACTATGCAGTAACACTTCACAAGCCGCTTAAATGTGGAGAAAACCTCCATACATTAATCAATTGTTATGAGGATTATAATGGATCACCAGATATCTGTTCGTTTTCCCAAGATTTTGCAAAGACCATAACTATCACCCAGATAGATTCACTTACCACCTTGGTAGAACGGTTGATTGCTGCTGCGGAAGCATGCGGGCATCCGCATGATCACCCACTAAATATCATTCAATGCAGAAACTATTCACAAGAAATGCGATATGCATTGCCAGACCTTATTAAAAATTACAAAGGATCCCTAAATTCAATAGATGCAATTTCAAGAACTATTTGTGTTCCATTGGGATTTTCATCATCAGATCAGTTTACTGATTTGAACGATCTGGCATCCCGATCCAGATCAATATCTGATGATTTAGATAGATACACTGAGAGTCTTCATAAACAGCTTGTTTGCGGACTCACTCTTTATGATTTGTCATCTAAATATGACGAATTTGAAAATGCACCAGACATATGTTCATTTTCACCAGAATTTGCAGAAAGAATAACTGAAACAGAATTTGAGAGTGAAAATGAATTTATTGAACGCCTTGTTTCTGCTGCAAAAGAGATAGATTCACCATATAATCACCCTCTTTCATTTGTTACAACAAAGAACTACCCATCAGATGCAATACAATCTCTACCTGCCTTACTAGATGCATATGATTCTGTAATTGACAGACTATCTGATGCAAGTGCTAAGTTTGCAAAATCAATCAGAAAAGATGTGCCACTTAAACTGGAAGACATTGAAAGATTAGTGTCAGATGCACAAACTTTTGCATTGTGGACTGACTATCCGAGTGCATGGGCTGATGCTACTAAAGAGTACTTCTCAGGTATTCGTGAAATGACACAACAATACCTCTATTTAGGAGAAATCTATGCTGAAATTACTAAGACCTGGATGGACTCTTTCCTAACTCTGAATGGAGATGAACTTAACACTGAATTAAGCACAATCTTATCCAAATGGGCATTACCTCGTAATTCCGGTTTAAAGAAACTTGCAAAACATGTTTCAACATATGCAAAAAGACCTGTGCAAAAAGAAGAATTGGGTTCTCATTTTAGATTATTATCCGATTTCCAAAATTTGAAAGTCAAAGCAGATGAACTTTTTGCCACATATGGGGGAGAACTTGAACATTTCTATACTGGTGAAAATACAAATTGGAAACAGATATATGATGCATCTAAAATGGCAGAAGGACTCTCAGAAAGAGTTAGTTTAATTTGTAATATCTCTTCAATTCGTAATGAAATAGGTAATATTCGGTCACTTGATAGAATTGTTGATGACCTAGTACATGCATGGAATTCATTTGGGCAGCAAAAAAAGAGTATTTATGAACTCTTTGAAATTAGTGATTCCAGCACTGCGACTTGGTTATCTAAACAAAAAGAGATTTGCAAGACTCTGCGTAACAACGAAAATAAATTGAGTAAATGGATAAAATGGAACAGTGTATCTTCCAAAGCCAGAGGACTCGGACTTGGATCAGTTGTTGATGCATATTATTCTGGTGTTGACCCTGTGAATATAAGGGGTGGATACAAAAAAGCTCTCTATAAATCATTGATAATTGATGCAATAGTATCTGACAGTAGTATTAGCGATATATTTGATTCAGATTCGGATATTTGGAATAAAGCAAATAAATTACGTGAACTTTCCAAACTTGACAGAACATATAAACAAATATATCCTGACATGAGTATGCACCAAGGCGTTAATGAAATGAACTTGGCATGGTCAAACTATGAAGATTCAAAAGATAAATTATACTCACTCGTAGATATCTCAGAGTCAATTACGATCCAAAGTATTCCTGGACAGATTGAGATGTGTAATAGTATTATTTCTCATCTTGATATATTGAAAGAATGGATCACATGGAATAGTATAGCTTATCAAGCTAATGAAAATGGCTTGAATTCAGTTGTGGATTGCTATTATTCAGGAGTTGCTCATGCAGATATCCTGAATGGATATAAGAAGGCACTATTCAAATCTCTGATTATATCTGCTATTGATTCAGACAACACTTTGATGAACTTCTCAGGTCCCGTATTTAACGAGAAGATACAGCAGTTCAAACGTATAGATAAGGAACTTACGAATTTATCACAGAAAGAAATTTATTGCCGTTTGGCAGCAAAAATTCCAAATTTTGTAAGAGAAGCCGCACAGAGTTCTGAAATTGGAGTGTTACAGCGGGCAATTCGCAGTAAGGGCAGGGGAATGAGTCTACGTAAATTATTTGAGCAGATTCCAAATCTTTTGTCACGTCTCTGTCCATGTATGTTGATGAGTCCGATCTCTGCATCCCAATATCTGAGTATGAATCGTGAGCCTTTCGACTTAGTTGTATTTGATGAAGCATCCCAGTTGCCAACTTGCAAGGCAGTAGGGCCATTATCACGTGGAAAAGAAGCTGTTATCGTTGGAGATCCAAAACAATTGCCCCCAACCTCTTTCTTTACATCGAATACCCTTGATGAAGATAATGAAGAAGAGGACCAGGACAGTATTTTAGATGATTGTCTTGCATTAAACATACCTCAAACACACTTACTTTGGCACTATCGCAGCAGACATGAAAGTCTGATTGCTTTTAGCAACAATATGTTCTACGAGAATCAGCTTTATACGTTCCCATCAGTTGATGGACCACAGTCAAAAGTAAATTTGGTCCATGTGGATGGTATATTTGAACGTGGAACCAATCGTGTAAATCCGGAAGAGGCTAAGGCGATTGTGAATGATATTAAACGACGCTGCCATGACAAAGTGTTGTCAAAAATGAGTGTGGGAGTTGTTACATTTAACGTCCAGCAGCAGGCTCTTATTGACGAATTATTAGTTTCAGAATGTGCTAATGATTCAAAACTTGAAAAATGGGCTTTTGAATCTGAAGAACCAATATTCATTAAAAATCTGGAAAATGTTCAAGGTGATGAGCGGGATGTTATTCTATTCTCAATCGGCTATGGCCCTGATAAAAATGGGAAAGTATCAATGAATTTTGGTCCCCTGAACAGAGAGGGAGGATGGAGGCGGCTGAATGTTGCAATATCACGTGCCAGATATGAGATGACAGTGTATTCAACACTTACACCAGAACAAATCAACCTCTCAAAAACGAGCTCAAAGGGTGTTGCAGAATTACGCAGATTCTTAGAATATGCATCAGGTAAGCCACTTTCTCAGGATGAGAATACTATTGTTGAACCAAAATCCATACTGCATACAGATGGCATTGCAAAAACGATCTGTGATATTCTGAAAGAGCATGGTTATGATGCAGATTTATCTGTTGGGCATTCCAAATTCAGAGTTGATGTTGGAGTAATTAATCCGGAACATCCGGATACGTATCTACTTGGCATTTTGTTAGATGGTGATAGTTATGGTTCTGCAAAAACTACTAGAGATCGTGAAATTGCACAGATAAATGTATTATATGGTCTTGGGTGGCATGTTATGCGTATCTGGACAATGGATTGGTGGGACAATCGTCAGAAAGAGATTTCCCGAATTCTAAATCAATTAGAACAAATCAAAAATTGTGTTCCAGAATCTGCAGAACTGGATTACGAAGTGAAGGAAAATATTACACCTCCAATTTTCGAAAATCCAATTATCGAGAGATCGAATGCTCTTGTTTCGACAAATAATCTGTCAAGATTATATTCTCCAACGAAGCTTGGAATGCAGTCTCTCTCATCTTTTATGGATGCGCCCGTTGAAGATATCAAATCCAAATTGATGAAGGTAATTGATCATGAATCACCAATTAGTGCAGGGTTGCTAATAAGACGTGTTGTTCAATCATATGGCTTCTCTAGGACAGGCAGTAATATTCAATGGCGAATGTTAAGAATTATGATTTCGTTACCAGTGGAGATTACAAATGAAAACGGTCAGAATTATTACTGGAAAATGAATATGTCATCAGACGAGTATCGTGATTTCAGATGCAGCGGTGAGGAAGACTTTAAACGTGATGCAAAAGATGTTTCAGTTACTGAGGCAGTAAATGCACTTTGTTACGCTCTTTCTGAACAGATCAGCTTATCTCAGGATGATTTAATCAGGGAGGGTGCAAAATGTCTGGGATACACACGATTAGGCTCTATGGTCTCGCAATTAATGAGCCAGGCAGTAGAAGCTGCACGAATAAAGGGACGGATAAAATTAGATAAAAATACCAACTGGGTTTTGTGTGATGAAAGGTGATTTGGTTTAAAAAAATTATTTTTGGATCTCTTTTCCATATCCATCCCGTCTCATTTCTTCTCAGAATATCCCTCTATCCTCCCTCACGGTTACTCTCTTTTTCTTCAATTTTCGTAACCCATCTCTCTGAGTGAGCACCGTGTTTCCGCCAAAAGCGGAGGCATTATCGCTTCACAAGTCCATTTCACTTCGTTCATGGACTTGTTTAGCTAAGGGCGAGCCTGTTCGCAAACCTTCGGTTTGCTCTCCGACTCGGGTCTACGGCCCTCGCTTGTCAGCTCACCCCGCCACCGCGCAGTTTGGAGTTTATATAATTCAGCATCGGATCTAGATAGTGAGGGCAGGAGGGACATGGTTGGGCCCCCTGTCCGAATGACCTGTGTCAGTTTTTGTGCATTCCTGCTCAGGTCGAAAAATGGTTCTGATTTGACCTAAATGTTTTCTTCCCCCCTCCTTCCCGAAAAATTCGGAAGGGATGGGTTTCTTTTTTGATTGGATCACCGCTGATCCAGGTACGTGTTGAAGACCTGATTCGGAGAGCAAGGCAAATGCCTTGTGAGGAGGAAACCGCCCAAAACTCTCTGACCATGTACAACCTCAACAAAAGATTAATCGAAGCTTATGCCCTAAAGAATCTCATCGTAAATGTGTGTGGTATCATGAATATAACAAAATTCGTAATGTCTTTGCTTGTTCTTTTTTTGATGATGACCTTTTTTGTCGGGTGTGCGTATGCATCGCCAATAATTACTGTTGAAACAGAGCAAAACTCCTATTATATTGGAGAAGAAGTGGTTTTTTCCGGTGTAAATACAATCACGGATAATGTATCTCTCTTTATCAAAGGTGTAAATTATCCTCAAACCTATCTTTTTACGGTTGATGTCTTGGCAGATGATACCTGGACGACTACATTTTATTTACAGGATTATCTCAACTTAGATACAGGGACCTACACGATCTCTGCCTCCTCTCAGCCTTCAGATTCGCATATATTCAACGGAGATTATCTGTATGCAACGACCTCAGTAACTCTTAAACAGCCATTCCTTTCCGCATCTGCAGAATCTTCCGTTGTTGCACGGGGCAATAATATCAATATTACCGGCAATGCACCCGGAACTACACAACTTATCTATTACATCTTTGGTACCAACATGTTCGCCTCCTCGACCATCTCTGTTAATGATGACGGATCCTACTCTATAGAAATCGCAACAGACACCTATGACACAGGTCAGTACTTCGTTGTTGTTCAACATCCGATGTATGATAGATTATTCAATATTGGGCCGGTAGCAGCAGAGAGTGGCGGATACTATATCAAAATGAATGTAAACGGGGACTACACCTCAGGGGATGCTGTGCTTCTGTTCAACACCCTGGATCGCCAAAGCGCAAATGCAGCACAAGCACTCTGTCAGGCAATGGATTTCCAGAATATTGATGATATCTACGTAAAGCTCACCGTCATTGTTGCTCAGCCATGTCTGACTATGAACCCTGTTTCTGATATTGTTAAAGGTGAGCCCCTTACAGTTTCCGGAACCACTAACCTCGAAGAAGGTACTGTCATAACTGTTGATGTTCTTTCAATTGCATACACTGCTGTTGATAAGACCACTGTAGGGTCAGAATCCTTCATCAACTTGACCACCACGGTCGTTAAGGGTGCAGACGGCGTCAACACCTGGGAAGTCACCTTTGACACAACCGGATTAAATGCTGACACCTATATTATTGAGGCAGTAACTGAAGAACTGTCTACCTCTCCATTCATTGACATCGTTTGGATAGCCGCAACTCCAACCCAAACTGCCCCCCCACCATTTCCTGTTGTGATAACACCAAAATTAATCCTTGATTCTTTGACTGTGGACCCGGAATATTCTCCATCAGTAGCAGAGGGAACGCCAATATCTGTTAATGCACGTTTGATTATTGACAAAAATCTCATATCCACCTCTGGAAGTCTCAAATTCACTACCGCCCTTAGAGACTCAACGCTTTGGACGGTCGATGTATACAAAGGAACAACGGGTTACAATTCTACTAGTGAGGATGCATTGATCACATCATTCAGTTCAACAAATTTCGCATATACTATTTCTGGCTTTGTTCTGGATTATAATGAGCCAATTACTTTAGTTATCCATCTCACCGGATTATACCCGGCAGAATCCGGCAATATCACCGCATTCAAACTTGATTGTGACCCAGGTTCTGGCAATAGTCAAGCTTTTACCTACTCCTATCTGTATGGCCCGACACACCACATCCCATCCTTTAGCGATGAACTGGAATTGCTTGCCGGCTGGAACTTCATCTCCGTTCCCAAAACGCTCAACGCCTCCAATAACACCTTCGGCTCGCTCTTCGGCAATGTCGAAACCAGCAACAAAAACATCCTTGCCTACAACGCCCAGACCCGCACCTGGATCCCTATACTGAATCAAAACGAGATCATCCAGCCCTTAAACGGCTACTGGATCTATGCGGCAAACCAAACGACCATTACCCTCACCTATCCCTCAGATCCCGCATCTCCCTCAATGAAAACACTTTATCCCGGATGGAACGCGGTCGGACTCTCAGCCGATGAATCTGCCTCGGCAAAAACGGCCCTTGCCGGCACCAGCTGGCGGACCCTCCTCCCCTGGAACCTTGCAGAAGGGAAATATGACTCCGCGATCGTCAACGGCGGCTCCGATGCCAACAGTCCCGACCGTCTCATGACTCCCGGAAACGGCTATTGGGTATATGTCGATGCACAAAGCACGCTTGTAGGACTCACAGCGTGATGACCATGAAAAAACTGTTCATCACTCTCCTCCTCCTTGCCGTTCTCTGTGTCGGCTTAGCCGGCGCTGAAACCTCCTCCGCTCCCCTTCTGCCTGCTCAGTACTACGGAACGGCCGTCACTGAAAACGGAGACGGCATCCCTGCAGGAACGGTGATCACTGCGGAACTCGACGGAAACACCTATACCTGCACCCTGTCCTCTCCCGGAAAAATCGGAGAACCCGGAACCTTCGGCAGCAAATTCATCATCTCCCCTCCCTGCTCCTCTGCCGAAGGAAAAACCGTCACCTTCCGGATCGGCAGCATCCCCGCATCCCAAACCGTATCATTCTCAGCAGGCGATTCTGCAGAACTTGCATTGACATTCGGGATCGGCGTCCCTCCTCAGGACACGAGCTCGGGAAATCGCCCTGCAAGCCAGTCTTCAGTCATCGTCACCAACAACTCCATCCCTGTCGGATTTCTCATTCCGATAACCGATGTCACCCCGGCTGAGCAGGCAGCCCTCCCCCCGGTCCCGACAGGCTCGACCGTATTCACCCTTGTAGATATAACGCCGGTCAATCCCCCTGCCGGCCCCTACACCATCATCATTACCTTCACACTGACCGCTGCCGATCTTGCCGGCCTTAACGCTGCAAAAGACAAGATCGTTGTGTTCCATCACAATGAACGCACAAATATCTGGGAAACGGTCCCGACCTACATTCACTCAGAGAATCCGGACGGATCCGTGACCTATGATACCTGGCTGAGCAGCTTTTCTGCATTTATGATCGCTTCCAGTCCCGCGGGATCGACAGCGCCTTTTTCGCCCGGCGGTTCGGTTTCGAGCCCAGTTACAGCGGTACCCACTCCTTCGGCCGTTGTCACCGTGACCCCGGTCCAGACGTCTGCCCCCGTACAAACACATGTTCCGACGGCCGTTTCCACCAACCAGCCCGGCGTGACTGAGAACACGGCCGGCCAGCCAGATACTGAAACAGGAGGAACGGATAACGGGCTTGTCACTCTTCTCTTAGTCGTGATCGGGATACTCTCCGCGGTCATTATTATCATCGGCGCAGTCTGGATAGTAAAAAGACGGAATGACCGGGATTATCTCTAAACCTTTTTTTGTGTATTTGAAGGAGTAGGGTAAAAATAGAAAACCCGCCGGGAGAGGTGTGTTCACCTCTGCCCAGCGAGAAACCGCTCGCAAATCAAAGATTTGCTCCGCTGAGGGCGAGCCTGATGGCTCACCCCGCCTCAGCTGAGGCCGCCGGCGGCGCCGTCGACCCGCTACCTCTGCCCTGCGAGGAACCCCTCCACGAGTTTCCCAAAAAGCATGATGAGAAACCCGAGGAAGAGCATGATGAGCTTTTTGAGCCGGCTGGAGATCTGCATCTCCGCCCTCCCGTTAGTTCAGGGCC